>CDZH01017148.1_pt1 | contig 40364 bp, 28 predicted proteins | sample 557721 | NCBI WGS metagenome assembly CDZH01 (sample SAMEA3182062, study PRJEB8094) | gut metagenome | biome: human; feature: gut; material: Stool; isolation source: human stools | place: Canada | collected 2013-01-14 | reverse complement strand
TGAAGCTCCACCACTTTGTCCGCCGCTTCCGACCAGTCCACCGTCAGCTCCAGTCTGCCGCTGTCCTCGCCGGCCCCGGCACAGTGGTAAACGTCCAGGATCTTCCCCAATTCCGTGCCGTCCGCCTTCTGGAGAACACGGTTGTCTAACATCAGCCCCGTGTCCTGTATCTTTTTACGCGGGATGTAGGTGAAGTCCAGCGGGGTTTCCAGAACGGTCTCGCCGTCCAACCGGAGCGTCAAGCCGTCCTCTTCGCTGATGACCGCCTGCCAGCCGTCCTCCGGACTTTCCCATGTTCCCTCCAGCACTGGCCAGAGGAGGGAATTGTCCACATAAGTACCGTCCCCGTCCAGCAGGAACAGGTTTTGATCCGGATTCTCCATGCCATTGCCCCCATCCATGATCCGATCCGTGACCAAATGCTTATACAGGCCCGAAAGGACGATCCCTACCAGCGCGCCCGCCAGGAAAATCCAAATCATCCGCCGTTTCATTACACGATGTCCCCGTCGTCAAAGGGGTCGCCGCACTCAGGGCAGAACTTGGGGGGATGCTGCGGGTCGGCGGGCTCCCAGCCGCACTTGTCACACTTGTACTGAGGAACTCCGGCAGGCTTGGGCTTGCCGCACTCGGCACAGAACTTGCCCTTATTCACCGCGCCGCAGGTGCAGGTCCAGCCGTCCGCAGCTGCGGCGGGCTTGGGCTTGCCGCATTCCGGGCAGAACTTTCCGGTGGCGGTGGCGCCGCAGGCGCACTGCCAGCTGTCCCCGGCAGGCTTCGGCTCCGGCTTCTTGCTGCCGCAGTTGGGACAGAAGTTGCCGGTGATGCCGCCCTGACCGCAGGTGCAGGTCCAGCCTTGCGCCGCGGGAGCGGGGGCGGGCTGCGCCGCCTGCTGCTGGGCCTGTTGCTGCTGGCCCATCTGGAACAGGTTCTGGGCGTTCATGCCGCCCATCTGGCCGGCCATGCCCATGCCCATGAAAGCCATGGCGGGACCGGCGCCGGTGTTGGCGGCCGCCGCCTTCATCGCCTCGCCCTGAGAGCCGACGAGATGCGCCGCCGCCCGGGTGGGGTCCATAAAGGCCGCGTTGCGCTGCAGCTCCTTGATCATCTGCTCGTCTTCCTCATTGGCCTTCACACTGGAAACGCCGAAGGAGACGATCTCCATGCCGCGCAGATCCCGCCACTTGCTGGAAAGCTGCTCGTTGAGGGCGTCAGCCAACTCCAGAGTATGGCCGGGAAGGGCGGAATAGCGGATGCCCATTTCGCTGATCTTGGCGAAAGCGGGCTGCAAAGCCGTCAGCAGCTCCGTTTTCATCTGACCCGCGATATTTTCCGTCTTGTAGTCCTCGCTGACATTGCCGCAGACGTTGGTGTAGAACAGCAGGGGGTTCTTCAGCCGGATGCTGTACTCGCCGAAGCAGCGGATGCCGATGTCAATGTCGATGCCTGCCCGCTGGTCCACCACCCGGAAGGGGACGGGGCTGGGGGTGCCGTACTTGTTGCCCGTCAGCTCCTTGGTGTTGAAGTAGTAGACCCGCTGATCCTTGGGAGCCTCGCCGCCGAAGGTGAAACGCTTGCCGATGTTCTGGAACACGTTCTTCACGCTCTCGCCCAGATCGCCGGAGAAGATGCTGGGCTCCGTGGACATATCGTAGGTGTACTCACCGGGCTCGGCGCAGACGTCCACCACCTTGCCCTGCTCCACGATGAGCATGCACTGTCCGTCCGCAATGGCGATCAGGCTGCCGTTGGTGATGATGTTGTCATCGCCCTTGGTGTTGCTGGAACGGCCCGTGACCTTCTTTTTGCCCTTGACCGCCAGCACATCAGAGGGGATCGCCTCGCAATAAAAGTATTCCTTCCACTGGTCGGCCAACACGCCGCCAGCCGCGCCCATTGCCGCTTTGATCAGTCCCATAATTCTACTCTCCTTTTCCTGTTGTTGTATTTGATTTCAGCATTTGCTTTTGATCGCTTCTTATAAAGTCGCCTGTTTTTTAGGGAAAACGAGGCCTCAGCTCCCTCCCGTCAGGAAGGTGTCTCCACTGACATAAAACGGAGCCTGATCCGTAATGGGCCAGGTGAACCAGCTCACATCCCAGGGCCGCTTCATAAACAGGCACACCCGCGCCGTATCCTCCGGAATGGTGAGGGAGAAGAACATCGGCTCATTGATCTTGATTTTCCCCTCATACACCACCTTCTCCGAGATCCAACTTTGTTGGGTGCCGTCATCGTTCAGCACCGGCGTTCCAACGCTGATTTGGATGTCCGTTTCGTACCATCGGCCCACCAGCAGCAGCTTATTCTGCCCGTTGAGTTCCAATGCGTTCATGGGGATCACCGACAGCGGCTCCGTCACCTCGGCGGGCGGGTCCCGCCAGAAGAAGATCAGCGATTTCTCCGGCTCCCCTGTCATGGCGTTCTCCAAGGTCGGCGGCAGGAAGCCGCTGGAGCGCATATAGGTGACGGTACGGACCCCCTCGCCCCCGTTCTTTTCATAAGGCATCCGCACAAGCAGGCTATTCCGGTTTGTCAGGGCGGCGAAAAACGCCGCGCCAGTCTCCTCGTCGGTCAGCCGCACGCTCCAAGTCTCATTGGACAGCCCCGGCATCAGCGGTTCCTCTATCTGCTCCGCCAGCAGATGCTTTTCTGACCGGTATTGCGGGGTGTCCGTATCCAGCCCGGCGGCGTGGTACCAGTCCGCCCGCATCACATAGCCCTCCAACAGATCGGATCACAGGCGATCAAAGCACAGCATAGAGGCGATATGTTCCTCGCCGGGCCTGTATTCCCGGCCGTCCTCCTCATAGTGGGTCATGCGCCACGTTCCGTAGAGGTCCGCGATCCCCATCTCTCCGCCGGGGCCCGGCCGCTCTGCCGGGGCAAAGTAGAAGGTATCTCCGTAAGGGGTCTCGATCGCCAGAGAATCGGTGCTTTCGATCCGACCGTCCAAGGTCAGCGGCTCGCCGGTATTCATCGTTCCCGTCAGCCGCAGGGTGCTGTCCGCGCCCAGCCACCAGTTTCCGTCGAGCAGGCTGGTATTGTAGTACGAGCCTAACACATCCCGAAACTGGGCCGTTCCGTCTTCGTTGAGATAGAGGTCCGCCCACCACGCCTCCGTGGGCATAGCACTGGTTTTCATGCAGTCGTTCATGGCATCATAGCTCTCGTGCCGCACAGCGGTCCAGTAGTCCGCGCTGAACGGTGCGGAGGTCTGCTGCCGGGTATCCTCCGCGCTGTCGGCAGCAGAGGGTGGCGCATCCGTATTTGTGTCCGGCCCCGGTGTTTTGCCGCAGGCAGTCAGGCCGAGCCCCAGAAGAAACGCCAAGAAAAACGCGGTCCATCTTTTTTTCACAGCTGTGCCTCCTTTACGCTCAACAGTCCTGCGTCACCGAAATACGGATGCCGCCAAGAGGATTGGATTATTCCCGGAGGGGCCGTTCGCCGGCAAAGGGCTTGAAGCTCTGCCAACGGGACGGTCTTTAAGCGGGTCCTGTCGGCTCCCTATCGTTTTTAATTCGCAGATCATATGGCCTAACTTCTGTATACCATGGAACCCCCGTTTTGTTAACCCTAATTTCCCCAAATTAGGGTCCCAAACATGAAATTTCCCGGAAAAAGCCGAAAAAGCGCTGCTCGTTCACGAACACCCGTTCCATTTTATGGTTCTTCTTACAAAAAGCGTATGTCAGCCCGGCGGCGGTTATCCGCCCTCACTTTCGCTCCCTCGGCTGTTATTTCGCACCCCCATAGAAAAAAATGAGCCGGAACGATTGCTCGTTCCGGCTGGAAACTATGTGGCAGGCGCAGCGCGGTTTGCCCCGCTCAGAGCGTCTCCTTCTGTAAAGCCTGCGCCAGTGGGAGTACCACTGCGCCCAGATCCTCCATAGCGTGGGCGAAATCGAAAAACTCCTCCGCCTGGCCCTCCCGGAACAGATGATCCGACACAGATTTGACCGCCACGAAGGGCACATTGTTCCGCAGGCACACCTGGGCGATCGCGCCGCCCTCCATCTCTGTCAGCAGAGGGTGGAACGTGTCCCGGATGAAGATTGCCCGGTCGCTGCGGACAGCAAACCAATCTCCGGTGGCCACCCGCCCCAGCGCCGCCTTGCGGCCCAGTGCTGCCAGCAGTTCCACGCACCGCTCCGGCTTCCAGGTGGGGAATGACACCCGGTTCACCGTAGATACCAATCCTACGGGATCACCGATGGCAGAGGTGTCCACATCGTGCTGCACAAAGTCCTTGGCGACCACCAGGCTGCCGGTGGGAAGCTCCGTCAGGCATCCGGCCACTCCGGCGTTGACGATCATATCCACACCGCACTTCAGGCACAGGATCTCTGCCGCCATGGCGGCATTCACCTTGCTGACACCGCCGGCGCAGGCAATGATCCCCGGTGCAGCCTCGTAGAACGGCACACCGGACACGGTCTCAAATGCCTCCAGCTCCTTGGCCCCCGGCAGGGCATGAAACTCCGCAGGCATGGCAAATTGCAATCCAATTTTCATTATATTACGCTCCTTTTTTACCGTCTCATCAGGCTTTCTCCAAATACAGGCCCTTGTTCCCGAAGGGTATTTTTGAGAAAACCGCAAATTCAAAACAAGAAACCAAAACTTTTAAAAGCAAAAAGAAAAGGAATTCAAGCAAAAGCCTGAATTCCTAAACTTTCTGGAGGTGACACCCGGATTTGAACCGGGGAATCAGGGTTTTGCAGACCCTTGCCTTACCACTTGGCTATGTCACCGAAGCCGTATGATTGAGTGCCTATATAGGATACCCTAAAACGCCCCGTTTGTCAAGACAATTTTTATTTTTTCCTGACCTCCGGAAAAATATTTTGCAAAGGCGTTCAACCGCCTTTCCCGACCTCCGCCCCCTGTGTCAAACGGCACAAAAAAGTCCCGGCTTTTCACTTTCGATTGAGCGGTGATGCCGCTTTACAGCGGCCAGACCGGGCAGTAAAATAAAAATACGGCAGACTGCCGTTCATGTTGTAAAATCAACCGATGGGAAGGACAGGAGGAGTGTTTATGGTTTCTCAACGGATGCTGCAGCTGGGCACGGCCCGTTCCGTGATCCGGGAGCTGTTTGAATATGGCCGTCAGCGGGCCGCAGAGGTAGGTGCGGAAAACGTATTTGACTTTTCACTGGGAAACCCCAGCGTCCCCGCTCCCGTAGAGGTGAATGAGACCGCCATCCGGCTGCTGCGGGAACAGGCAGACACGATTCACTGCTACACCAGCGCCCCCGGCGATCCCGCCGCCAGACAGCGGATTGCTGACTCCTTGAACCGTCGGTTTGGGGAGCAGTATACGGCGGACGAGCTGTACCTCACCGTAGGCGCGGCGGCGTCTCTCTGCTGTGTATTGGGCGGACTGACCTGCCCCGGCGATGAATACATTCTTTTTGCCCCCTATTTTCCGGAGTACCGGGTGTTTATCGAGGGTGTCAAGGGGAAGATCAAGGTGATCCCCCCGGAGCCGGAGCACTTTCAAATCGACTTTTCCGCCTTTGAACAGGCAGTCACCTGCCGCACCAAGGGCGTGATCATCAACTCCCCCAACAATCCCTCCGGCGTGGTCTACTCCCGCCAGACGCTGGAAACTCTGGCAGCGATCCTCCGGGCTAAGGAAGCGCTCTACGGCCACCCCATCTATCTGATTTCCGACGAGCCTTACCGGGAGATCGCCTTTCACGGCGTGGAGGTCCCCTGGGTACCGCAGATCTACAAGGACACCATCGTCTGCTACTCCTTTTCCAAGTCCCTTTCCCTCCCTGGCGAGCGGTTGGGCTATGTGTTGGTCCCCAAGCAGGTGACGGACGCTGATGCCGTTTACGCGGCGACGGCAGGTGCAGGCCGCTCTCAGGGATATGTCAATGCCCCCAGCCTGTTTCAGAGGGTGGCGGCGGAATGCTGTGACCTGACAGCGGACATCAGCGTCTATGAACGCAACTGCGCCCTGCTGACCGACGCACTTCGAGAGATGGGCTACCAGGTGGTCCAGCCCGGTGGAGCCTTCTACCTGTTCCCCCGGTCACTGGAACCGGATGACATGGCGTTCAGCGAGCGAGCCAAAAAATTCGACCTGCTGTTGGTCCCCGGCAGCGGCTTCGGCGCTCCCGGCCACTTCCGGATCGCCTATTGCGTCCAGACGGAAATGATCGAACGGGCGCTGCCTCGGTTCAAGGCACTGGCGGACTCCTATCAATGACATAGCAACGGCAAAACACCCCGGCTCTTTTGAAAAGAGCCGGGGTGTTTTTATCAGGCAGCGATCCCCGTCCCTTCCGAAGAAAGGACGGGGATCGTTTATTTTGCAGAAAGTCAGCTTAGTAAGCCACACCCCAGTAGATATCAGTGGTGCACTTCTCGCCGCAGACGGGGCAAACGCCCTCGGTGCCGGACTGCTTGAGCGGCATGCAGCGGCTGGAAACGCCTGCCAGCTCCTTCATCTTCAGCTCGCACTCCAGCTTGCCACACCACTTGGTCCGGGCAAAGCCGCCCTTGGTCTCCACCATCTCCTTGACCTCCTGCCAGGAGTTCAGGTCGAAGGTGTTGTCCTCCAGGTTCTTTTCCGCCTGAGCATACAGGTTGTCATGAACGGCGGTCAGCAGGCTCTGCACCTGGCTTTCCAGTTCATCCAAAGTGACAAAGCTCTTTTCGCCGGTATCACGGCGGGCCAGGCAGCACTGTCCCTTTTCCAGATCGCGGGGACCGATCTCCACACGGACAGGCACGCCCTTCATTTCATACTCGGCGAACTTCCAACCGGGAGAGTTGTCGGAATCGTCCAGCTTCACCCGCAGGCCGGCAGCCTCCAGACGGGTCTTGATCTCAGCGGCTGCTTCCAGCACGCCGGGCTTGTGGGCCGCCACGGGGATCACTACCACCTGAATGGGGGCGATGGCGGGAGGCAGCACCAGACCGTTGTTATCGCCATGGGTCATGATGACCGCGCCGATGAGCCGGGTGGTGGTGCCCCAAGAGGTCTGGAAAGGATATTGCAGCTTGTTGTCCCGGCCGGTGAAGGTCACATCGTAGGCCCGGGAGAACTTGTCTCCGAAATAATGGCTGGTGCCGGACTGGAGGGCCTTACGGTCCTTCATCATGCACTCGATGGTGTAGGTGGCCTCGGCACCGGCGAACTTTTCCTTGTCGGTCTTGCGGCCCTTCACCACAGGCATAGCCAAAGCGTCCCGGCAGAAATCGGCGTAGCAGTTGAGCTGCTGCTCCGTCTCCGCCATAGCCTCCTCAGCGGTCTCGTGGATGGTGTGGCCCTCCTGCCACCAGAATTCCCGGCTGCGCAGGAAGGGGCGGGTGGTCTTTTCCCAGCGGATCACGGAGCACCACTGGTTATAGAGCATGGGGAGCTGGCGGTAGGTCTGGAGCACACTGTGCCAGTGGTCGCAGAACATGGTCTCAGAGGTGGGTCGGAAAGCCAGCCGCTCCTCCAGCTTGTCGCTGCCGCCCATGGTGACCCAAGCCACCTCGGGGGCGAAACCGTTGACCAGTTCGCCTTCCTTTTTCAGCAGGCTCTCCGGGATCAGCGCGGGCATTGCCACGTTCTCGTGTCCGGTCTTTTTAAATTCCCCGTCCATGATCCGCTGAATGTTTTCCCAGATAGCGTAGCCGTATGGACGCAGGATCATAAATCCCTTCACGCTGGAATAATCGATCAACTCCGCCTTCTTGCAGATGTCCGTATACCACTGGGCGAAATCGTCCTCCATACTGGTGATCTGTTCCACTTTTTTGTCCTGTGCCATGATTCTTCCCTCAACTTTATTCCAGAATTGGAGGCAAACAGCCTCCTTTGAACTCATAACGTCTTATTTTATCGTCTTTTTCCCCTGTTGTCAACCATTTCACCCCAGGACCAGTGCAACGATAAAGCCCAGCACCGCACCGCAGCACACCTGCATAGGCGTGTGGCCCAGAAACTCCTTCAGCTTCACCTCCGGCGTCTCCTCGCTATCAAGCATTTCCAGCAGCTCATTGATGGCCTTGGCATGACGTCCCGCTTCCCGGCGGACGCCCATGGCGTCATGCATGACGATGACGGCCAGGATCACGCACACGGCAAAAACGGGGGAGTCATAGCCGTATTCCAGACCAGAGGTCACCGCCAGTGCGGTCACGGTGGCAGAGTGGCCGCTGGGCATTCCGCCGTCCCCTGTAAGCCGCTTCCAGTCGATGGTGCGGTTCACCGCCAAATAGATAAAGAACTTCAGGAGCTGCGCCGTGGCCCAGGCCAGCAGCGCGTTCATCAACAGGTGGTTGCTGAAAATATCAGAAAGCATAGATACACTCCGATCATGTAGTAGGCGCGAGGCTCCGCGCTGCCCCTACTATACACCAGATGCTAAGAATCTGTCAATTTTTGCCGGTTAAAACCTTTGAAATTTGCAAAAATCCCAGCAGCGGCGCAGAAAAAAAGCAGGACGGCCGTGATCCGGCCGCCCTGCGCATATCGGGGGTTCTTTTGGCGTTAGCCCTCCCACTTCCAGTTCCGGACCTCCGGCAGGTCGATGCCGTTGTCCCGGATATACTGGCGGTGCTCCACCAGCTTGTCATTCATCTTCTGCACCAGATAGGCGCCCCGGTTGCCCAGCTTGGGCAGACGGCGCACGGTGTCGATGACCAGATCGAAGCGGTCAATGTCATTGAGGACCCGCATATCGAAGGGCGTGGTGATGGTGCCCTCCTCCTTGTAGCCCCGGACATGGAGGTTCTTGTTGTGGCGGCGGTAAGTCAGCTCATGAATCAGGGTGGGATAGCCGTGATAGGCGAAGATAATAGGCTTATCCTTGGTAAAGAGCGTGTCATACTCGGAATCGGTCAGACCGTGAGGATGCTCGGTGTGGGGCTGGAGCTTCATCAGGTCCACCACGTTCACCACGCGGATCTTCAGCTCCGGCAGTTCCTTCCGCAGAATGCTGACGGCGGCCAGCGTTTCCAGAGTGGGGGTATCGCCGCAGCAGGCCATCACCACGTCCGGCTCCTCGCCGGCATCATTGGAGGCCCACTCCCAGATGCCAATGCCCTGGGTGCAGTGCTTGACCGCCTGCTCCATGGTGAGCCACTGGGGGCGGGGATGCTTGCTGGCCACGATGACGTTCACATAGTTCCGGCTCTTGATGCAGTGGTCGAAGCAGGAAAGCAGGCAGTTGGCATCGGGGGGCAGATACATCCGCACCACATCCGCCTTCTTGTTGGCCACATGGTCCAGGAAGCCGGGGTCCTGATGGGTAAAGCCGTTGTGATCCTGCTGCCAGACGTTGGAGGCCAGAATATAGTTCAAAGAGGCAATATCGTGCCGCCAGGGCAGCTCGTTGCACATTTTCAGCCACTTGGCGTGCTGGGAGAACATGGAGTCCACGATGCGGATGAACGCCTCATAGCTGTCGAAGAAGCCGTGGCGGCCCGTCAGCAGGTAGCCCTCCAGGAAGCCCTCGCAGAAGTGCTCGGAGAGCATGGAGTCCATGACCCTGCCATCGGGGTCCAGGTCCTCGTCCACATTGGGGATCTGTTCATCCAGAAAGCGGCGGCCGGTGACCTCAAACACCGCCTGCAAGCGGTTGGAAGCCGTCTCGTCCGGCGCGAAAATGCGGAAGTTCCGGGCGTCCAGGTTCAGCTTCATCACGTCCCGGACGTAGGTGCCGAGAACATACATATCCTGCGCCTCCACCGCGCCGGGAGCCTTCACGTCCACAGCATAGTCCCGGAAATCGGGGGTGCGGAGATCCCTCAGCAGCAGACCGCCGTTGGCATGGGGGTTCGCGCCCATGCGGCGGGTCCCGGCAGGCGGGAAGGAAGCGACCATCTCAACCGGCGTGCCGTCCTCGTTGAACAGCTCCTCCGGCTTGTAGGAACGGAGCCACTCCTCCAATTCGGGCAGATGCTTTTCCGTGTCGGGGCCCATGGAGATGGGCACCTGATGGGCCCGCCAGCTGCCTTCCAGAACGTGACCGTCCACTTCCTTGGGGCCGGTCCAGCCCTTGGGGGTGCGCAGGACGATCATGGGCCAGCGGGGGCGGCTGGCGTCGCCGCTGGTACGGGCATATTCCTGGATCCGCTTGATCTCACGGATGGCCCAGTCTACCGTGGCGGCCATCTTCTGATGCATCTCGGTAGGCTCGCTGCCCTCCACGAAGCGAGGCTCCCAGCCGCAGCCCCGAAAGAAGCTCTCCACTTCCTCATGGCTCATGCGGGAGAAGATGGTGGGGTTGGCGATCTTGAAGCCGTTCAGGTGTAGGATGGGCAGCACCGCGCCGTCGGTAATGGGGTTCATGAACTTGTTGCCGTGCCAGGAGGTGGCCAGCGGGCCGGTTTCCGCCTCGCCGTCACCCACCACGCAGGCAGCGATCAGGCTGGGGTTATCCGCCACGGCGCCGAAGGCGTGGGCCAGAGAATAGCCCAGCTCGCCGCCCTCGTGGATAGAGCCGGGGGTCTCCGGCGCCACATGGCTGGGGATACCGCCGGGGAAGGAGAACCGCTTGAAGAGTTTCTTCATGCCGTCCTTATCCCGGGTGATATTGGGATAGACCTCGGTATAGCTGCCGTCCAGCCAGTCCTGCGCCACCATGGCGTTGCCACCGTGACCGGGGCCGGAAAGGTAGATCATATCCAGATCATCCCGCTTGATGACCCGGTCCAAATGCGTATAGATGAAGTTCTGGCCCGGGCAGGTACCCCAGTGGCCCACGATGGTCTGCTTCAGATCCGCGGCGGTCAAAGGCCGCTCCAGCAGGGGGTTATCTAGCAGATAGAGTTGGCAGGCAGTGAGGTAATTGGATGCGCGCCAATACGCGTCGATCTGCTTCAGCTGTGCAGGCGTCAGAGGCGGTTTTTTAGAAACTCGGGCGCTGCCGCGCGGATTTGCGGTGAGCTTAACAGGCGCTGTTTTCTTTTTTGCAGGCATAGAAGAACCTCCTTCAATCGTATTCTGATTTTAGTATACCCTTTATTCGATACATGTCAATGCTAATATCATAAAAACGATTACGCGTCCCGCAAAATTTACAATTAGTACAAAAATTATTCATTTTTTGCAAAGTCTTGACGAAGATGCTATACTGCTCTTATGAACACGTATGAATTGATCCGCTCCCGCCGGAAAACTCTGGCACTGGAGCTGACGCGAGAGGGGCGGCTGATCGTCCGAGCCCCTCTGCGAATCTCCCGGCGGGAGATCGACGCATTTGTAGAAAAACATAAGGACTGGATCGCCCACCATCTGGCGAAGCAGGCCGCCCGCCCCACTCTGCCGCCGCCGGATGCTCCGGAAACTCAGGCACTGAAAACACAGGCACAGGCTATTCTGCCGGAGAAAGTGGCTCACTGGAGTTCCATCATGGAGGTCCACCCCACCGGTCTTCGGATCACCACGGCCAGAAAACGCTACGGGAGCTGCTCCAGCAAAGGCAGTCTGTGCTTTTCCTGCTACCTGATGTGCTGTCCAGAGGAAGCAGTGGAGTTGGTGGTGGTCCATGAACTGTGCCATCTCCGGGAGATGAACCACGGCCCCGGCTTTTACGCGTTGCTGGAGCGATACCTGCCGGACTGGAAGGAGCGGAAAAAGCTGCTGAATTAGAAAAGCACGGAAAATGCCATCCAATGCGCAGCAAAAAAGCGGAGGCCGACGGCCTCCGCTTTTTGCATACCTATATACTTTATAATACGATCACTCGTAATTGCTGACAAGGAACATGGGCTTGATGGCCACGACCTCGTCATATTCCTCCTGAGAGACCTGCACATCGGCGTTCAAGGCCTTCAGATCCGCCTTGACCACCGCCAGCGCCTCCTCGGCGCTCTGAGCGCGGCCCTCCCGCAGGACGCGGATCATCCGATCCAGCACAACGGGATGGGCATACCGGGCAGGCAGGGGGAAATTCTCCGGCAGTACTCCGGCCACATCCTTCTGGGCCTGCTCCCAAGCGGCGGTGACCGCCCGCTTGTTGTTCTTCATGGTGGGAATGACCTGCGTACCGGAGAACAGGAACACCACCGCCAGTCCCAGCAGGGTGAAGTACATACCGAAGCCCTCCTGCCGCCGCCAGGCAATGACGCCGTAGACTGCGGCGATCAGGCCCGCCAGCACGATGGCCAGCGCCACCCACTTATGGGCGGGATTGGTGTGCTCATTGACCCGCTTGGCCTTGGCCGCAGTGGAAAGCCGGTCCGTCAGCTTCGGATAGCCGGCGAGGAAGGTTCTGGCCTTTTCCAGCTTCTCCCGGGCCGCCTGTGCCTCCGGTGTCAGTACGTCCAGATACCGGACGGCTTCCTCCTGTGCCTTCCGGGCAAGGCGCTGCTCCGCCTGAACGCTGTGCAGCGGCAGACCGGGACAAACCTTCGCCAGATAGGCCAGCAGATCATCCACATTGTCCTCCCGCTTGAAGGTGCATTGCTTCTGCGTACCGTCACCGTATTCTACCACCAGGTACGGAATGGCGCCAAAGACGCCGTTTCCGGTGAAACCGCCCTTGCTCATGGCGACCCGCTTGAATACCCGGCGGATATCCCCCAGCGCCACATAGTAGTGCCGGTCAAACAGGAAACCGTTCAGATACAGCGCTTTTTCCCCTACGCCGCAGGGACCGAAGTGCTTGCAGTTTTTAACATCCGCAGTCAGGACTTCCGCCGACAGGGCGGTGCTGCCGAGACGCACAGGCGCAAATAACATAGTGTTCCTCCGTGATCGTTCATTGATAGCTTCAAAAGCGGCGGAAAGGAGAGAGTCTTTCCGCCGCTTTCGGATTGATTACTTAGAGCTTACTTGCCCAGAGTTTCGTATTGAGGCTTCACGTCGCGCTTCTTGATGCTGTACAGGAAGATGCCCAGGAACAGCGCGGCAGCGATGATGCCGACGGGATAAGCAACAGCAGTGTTGTAAACAACCGCGCCGTCAGCAGTCTTGTGGTTCAGGAACTGGCCCAGGCACTCGTTGCCCAGCATGAAGTAGGTGATGGACACAGCGCTCATGAAGGTAGCGGGGACAGCGGTGATCCAGTAGTTCTTCTTCTCATAGAAGAGGTACATGGAAGCGGCCCACAGCACGATCATGGCCAGAGTCTGGTTGGTCCAGCTGAAGTAACGCCAGATGATGGTGTAGTCGATCTTGCCCAGAGCGTTGCCCACGCCCAGGATCGCGCCGATGCCCAGCACGGGGATGCAGAGCATCAAACGGCCCTTGATGGACTTCTGCTCAATGTGGAACCAATCAGCCAGCACCAGACGAGCGGAACGGAAGGCCGTATCGCCGGAGGTGATGGGGCAGGCGATCACGCCCAGCATAGCCAGAGCGATACCCACGCCGCCCATGGTCTTGGAGCAGACGTCATACACGGTGGTGGAGCCGCCGCCGCCCATGGCCAGCAGATCAGCGCCGGTGTAGATTGCGCAGCCGGCAGCAGCCCAGACCAAAGCGATGATGCCCTCGGACACCATGGCGCCGTAGAACACGAAGTGGCCCTGCTTCTCACTCTTCATGCAGCGAGCCATCAAGGGGCTCTGGGTGGCATGGAAGCCGGAAATGGCGCCGCAGGCCACGGTGATGAACATGAAGCTCCAGATGGGAGTGCCCTGAGGATGCATATTGGTGAAGTTGTTCCAGATCTCGGGGATCACATAACCCTTGGTGAAGATACCCACGGCCACACCAACAGCCATGATGATCAGGCAGATGCCGAACACGGGATAGATCTTACCGATGATCTTGTCGATGGACAGGAAGGTGGCGATGAAATAGTACACCAGAATCAGCACCAGCCAGAACAGCTTGTTGGTGAGGATACCGGTGCTGCCGCCGTTGGAGAACAGGAGCTGGATCAGGCCAGCGGGGCCCACGGCGAACACAGTACCGACCATGATCAGCAGCACAACGCTGAACACACGCATGACGTTCTTCATGGTGCCGCCCAGGTAGATACCGGAGATCTCGGAGATAGAGGCGCCCTCGTTACGCTCGCTGAGCATACCGGAGAAATAATCGTGGACAGCACCGGCGAAAATGGTACCGAAGGTGATCCACAGGAACACAACAGGACCCCACAGAGCGCCGCTCAAAGCACCAAAGATGGGACCCAGGCCAGCAATGTTCAGCAGCTGGATCATAAACAGCTTCCACTGGGGCAGAACCATGTAGTCCACGCCGTCATTGATCTTGACAGCGGGAGTCTCACGGTCATCGGGTCCGAAGGTCCGATCCACCAGGGAGCCATAGGTGAAATAGCCGCCGATCAGCAGTGCCAGGCAAATGAAAAAGCTAATCATCTTGAACTCTCCTTCCAAAAACACGTTTTTTCTTCTGAAGCAGGCGCAAAAACGTTTACTCGCCTGTTTTCGCTTACATATTAGCACTCTAACTCAGAAGTTCAAGTGCTGAAATTCACAAGAATTACAGAGAATCTTTGTAAATTTTAACAATAGATTTACGGAAATCGCACAATATCATTCACTTAAACCGGAAGCCGGTTTGTAGATTTCTCTATAATTCCTTCACATTCCAAAAGATTCCTCTTGCAAGCCGCCCATGTTTTGCAGACAAATGTCCTCCATCCAACGCACCATTCCACCGGGATTCAGATTTTCTCCTTATGTGTAGAATGAGCAGCTACGGAACGCTGATTATTTTGTAAAAAAGAGCAGGCTATGCTTATTCCAAAAAGGAACTTCCTGACTGTATGGGATATTTCCTTGATTCAATGCATCGGAAATTCCCTGGTAGGAAGCCCCGGCATTATAGAGGCTAAAGATTCGGTTCACCGCCTGTTGTTCTTCCGGTGCGATTTCCAATATACCGTTTCGAATTCTGTACCCATATAAAATCTTTCGGTTGATCATCTTGCCGCCACCTCCAATTGTTCTGCCAGTTCTAAACCGCCATAAAGCCGGAAGCGGATGCGTGTCTGGGATTCTGCGATGACCTTCTCCACCAAGCTGTCGAACAAGTCCTCATCGAAGATGTTCATCTGTTCCGGCCCATTCTTTATGACAGCTGTCATCTTGCGAATGGCATCCATGGTTTCATCCAAAACCTCGTTTTCCAACAACCAGCGGCGTTCTCCCCGGAGTTGAGTCTGTTTGGCGCTGATGGCATTCATGCGGACGGCGCTGGCATCGGCGTCCAGCAAGCCGTTAGCCCGCAGGGTGCTGATTTTATGGTTTTCTTCCGTTGCTGCCGCAATCGCCTTGTTAATCATCAGCATTTTGGGATTATTCTGCCGCAGGATGGTTTCCAAGGCGTTCAGCTGATCCATAGCTGGATTCAGGATTATATCCGCGTTCTCTTTGAGTTTCCGATACATCCGGATAAATGCCGCATGGGCCGAAAAGCTGCTTCCCGCGAGAGCCCCGGAAGAATGCTATATGCCGCAAAAATAGATGACCGCCATCTCAGTGAGCGAACGGCTCCTTGAGATGGCGGCCTTTTATACGTGGTTAGATTTTACGCTTACCATTTTTCACGCAGCAGTGCCCCATTCAAACGAAAAAAGGCGCGGCGGCAATGCCGCCGCGCCTTTCGGTGCTTTGCTTGCGCGTTATGCCCGGAGGATCACTTCACACTGCGATACAGGAAGGTGACGATCTGGCCGCGGGTGCAGTTGTTGCCGGAGCCGAACAGACCGCCGCCGATACCGCCGGTGATACCGTTCTTCTCAGCCCACTTGACCGCACTTGCGTAGTAAGCGTCAGCCGCCACATCGCTGAAGGCCGCGCTGCCGCTGACAGCAGGGCTGCCGGAGGCGCGATACAGGAAGGTCACTGCCTGTGCGCGGGTGCAGGTTGCGTCGGGGCTGAACTTACCGTTGCCGGTGCCGCCGGTGATGCCGTTTTCAACGGCCCACGCCACAGCCTTGGCATAGTAAGCGTCCTCGGCAACATCCGCGAAGCTGCTCATGCTCTTGGGAGCGGGAGAACCGGCCGCGCGCCACAGGAAGGTGACGATCTGGCCGCGGGTGCAGGGAAGGCCGGGGGCAAACAGGTTGTTGCCGATGCCGCCGGTGATGCCCTCGCTGGCCGCCCACTTGACGGCCTCATAGCAGTAAGCGTCCACGGGAACGTCCGCGAAGATCTGCTCCGGAGCTTCCTCCACGAACTTACCCTTAATGGTGACCTTGGAGGCAGGCATGGTGAAGGTGTACTTGCCCTTCTTCTCGGTGATCTTCACCTTGTCGCCGTCCTTATCCAGGACCTTCAGGGTATCCAGCTCATAGCCCTTGTCGGGCTTCACGGTGATGGTCACGGTGTCGCCCTTGTAGGCAGACTTGGGAGAAACGGTGATGGTGCCGTGCTTCACGCTGTCCACGGTAATGGTGTAGCGGGAAGAGTGGGAGCTGCCGCCGCCGCTGCTGCTGGACTTGTGATACAGCTTGATGGAGCCGGTCAGCGTTGTGTAGTTGGCGTCAGCGGGAGTGAAGCGCCACTTGTAGGTGGTGTTGGCCGCCACGGTGGTGGTATCGGGCAGGACATTGCCTGCGTCATCCACCCACTCCAGCGTACCGGCGTTGGGGTTCAGCGTGCTGCCGGTAACGGTCAGGCCAGCATCCGCCAGCGTCTTGCCGCTGGTGGTGATCTTGGTGTAGGCAGGCTCGCCGGTGGGGGTCGCCTGCTTGATGGTGAAGGTGTAAGTCTTGTCGGCCGTGGTGCCGTCCGCCCAAGCGGTGGTGGCCTTATCCCTCAGCGCCACGGTGACGGTGTGGTCACCGGCGTTGGTCTGGCTATTGCCGGTCACGGTGTAGTCCGCGGTATCGGCAATGCCGTAGGTCTTGGCGTTTCCGTCATAGGTGAACACCGTGGTGTCGGCGGCGGGGATGGCCACCTTCTTGGGAACGATGGTCAGGGTGGCCGTGGCGATGCCGAAGTTGATGCTATCCTCGTAGGTGGCGGTCACGGTGTAGGTGCCGATGCCCTCGGGGAACCCTGCTGCCATCAGCGTGCCGGTGCCGGCGGTGTAGACGTAGTTCCACTTGGCGCCGGTGCCGAGGTTGGTGCCGCTGATGGAGGCCTCCTCATACTTCATCCAATTGCCGGTGTACTCCTTCTCGCCGTCAGGGAAGGTGATGAAGGTACTGACATCGGTCTTATCCAGCACGTAGACGGTGATGGAATGCATGTGGAGGGGGTTGTGATTGGCGTCACCGGCGTAGTTGACCAGGAAGATCTGCGGGCCGGCGGTGTCCATGACCATGGAGGGGGCATACCAAGTCCAGCCGGCGGGCAGCTCCACGGCGGACAGCTTCTGACCCTTGACGCCCTTCAGTCCGGTGGGGTCGGCGGGGTCGATCGGGTTGATGTTCACGGTGGCGGTGGTGGTATCCTTGTTCAGCTTGTAGTTTTCACCGAGGCCGCCCTTTTCCATCTTCACCAGCACGTTGACAGTTTTGCCGGTACCCGCCGTGTCATCGGCCATGGTGGCGAAGACGTGGTAGTGGGTACCCTGCTTCACCTCGGCGGCAACCGGCAGCGTCACGGTGCACTCCACGTTCACATTGCCTTCCTCGTAGTCGCGGTTCACTGCGACGGCGGAGTTGATGTCAATGGGCTTGGGCTGGATCTTGAAGTTGCGGCTGAAGGTACCCGTGTAATTGCCCTTGCCCTCGACATAGACGGTGGCCGCCTCAAAGACGTGGACGTTGGTGCCGTAGCTGACGGTGTAGTCGGTACCCTCGACCAGCGGCTTGGTGCCGTCCATCACCACGGCAGGCGGCTTTTGGACCCCGCCGCTATACACATAGGTGCCGGTGATGGGCTGAAGCATGTTGCTGATGCTCTTGGGGTTAATTTTGAAGTTGGCGTGACCCATGTAGATGTGGGTGGCCGTTTCGCAGACGACATTCACCACATACGCGCCCGCGTCGGTGGGGGGCGTGTCGCTGCTGTAGCCGCTGGAGGTCGGGGTGCTGTAATGAACCAACGTCTTGGTGGTGCCCTCCGGCGCGGTAAAGACGGGGTCTGCCAGCGCCGTACCGTAGGTGGTGTCCGCCTGCGTCACCGTCAGGGTTTCGATGGGCCTTTCCTCCACCTTGATCTTGACGGTATCCTTGATGGCGGGGTTGGCGTTAAGGGTGGCCGTCAGATCGAAGGGGATGGCCTCCGTGTTATGGAACACATGAAGCAGCATGCTGTATAGGCCGCCGACAGTTTCAAGCGTGCCCATATGCTTGGGAATGGGATCCAGCTTCCAGTCAACCTGCGTGATGGTTGCGGGCTGGCTGAACTGGTCATAGACCTTGGCCTCGTATTCGACGTCAATCATGTCGGCCGGGTCGTCGCCCACAGGGCGAATGATGGTGGTCTGGGGCTCACCGCCGGTGGCGGGATCGACGATCTTGAGCCACTTGACAGCGGGGGTGGCGCGCCAGACGGTGAGGGTGGCGGGCGTAGAGGATACGCCGCCGTAGGTGGCGGTGAGGGTGATCCCGCCGCCGGGGCAGTCGCTGGAGATGGTCATGTCGCCGGTGTCGGGATCGACGGTGACGCCCTCAAGGCCGCTGACGCTCCACTTAACGCCGTCGGGGTTGACCACGGGGCTGCCGTCCATAAACACAGTGACGCTGTAGGTGTTGGTCACCTTGACGGTCTTGGGGGTGTCAATGCCGAGGGCCTCAGGGACATTCAGGCTGGGGGGCGTGCCGGCTATCTGCACCTTGGTGACCGTCACGGAGCCGGTCTGGGGGAAGGTCTTGGTCAGGACGAGCTTGCTGCTAGTGCTGCTGCTATCCTTGGTGTAACCAGTGGGAATAGTAACAGAATCCGCGAAGCTCTCGCCGGGTTTGGCCGTCAGGGTGATTTTGGCAGTGTAGACCTGATTAGGCTTGGCATTGCCGGTGACAGCAGAACCGGTGGCACCGGTGCCCTCATACCATTCCACAGCGCCGGTGTAGCCGGTGGCGGTGCCGATATCGACCGTGGTGTCCAGCGGCTGGACCTTGACCGGGTCATCAACAGAGGCGGTGACGGTGGTGATGGGCGCCTTGGGGATGGTGACGGTTGCCGGGGTGACATCGCAATCTACAGAAGCGGATGCTCCGCTGGGGTCACCATAGCTGTGCTGCGTGGTCTTCAAGGTGACCGAACCGGTGGTGCCCTTTGCAATCTTGCCCATAATGGTCATCAAGACTACTTCGCCATGGGTGCTGTTCAGATTTCTATCTTGAGTTGTACCAACGGCTACAAATGTCTTTGTTTTGGGAGCATATTTGAATGTGTTTGCAAAAATACCACCCGAAGAGAAAGTCTCATGATAAAACAGGCCCAAATTCTCCTCATAATAAAAGGAGGAATTATCCTTTTTCATGCTATCCGCCAGCGTCAAACCGGCGCCGGGGTCTAACGTGATCGTCAAGGAACCGACTTTCAAGCTCGGGTCAGTTACTTTTGCCTTTACCGTATAGGTTACTATGGCGTCTTCCGTAGTGGTATCTACTTTGTCTCTGTCAGGGGTTATAGTGATGGTAACTCCGCTGCCCGCAGCAGATGCGGGAACTACGCAGAGGGACATCACCATGGCGAATGTTAGGATCATTGCCATCAGTTTTTTCATTTCAATTCTCCTTTTCATATAAAATCAGCTAAGTGGGTTTTCTCCACTGATATGCGCGTAAATCCGCTGCATATCGTTGGCATCTACCTTACCGTCTCCGTTTACATCGCCTTGGGCAAGGTTGGAAAACTTATTTTCACCGCTAATATGCGCATAAACTCGCTGCATATCGTTGGCATCTATCTTTCCGTCTTTGTTCACATCCCCGATGAGATAAATGGTCACATCCTTGGTGACGTCAGCGCTTCCTACGGTGATTTCCTCCGTCCACGGGGCGTGGCCCTTCTTCATCACCTTCAGGGTGTAAGTCCCGGCGGGGACGGTGGGGATCGAATAGCTACCGCTGTTGCCGGGCACGATGTCTTCATAGGACGGTTCGGTATGCCCTGCCTCAATGAGCTGCACGGTGACATTCTCGCCGGTATCGCCGTAGCTGGTGACCGTCCCGCTCACCTCCACGCCCTCGGGCTTGACCGGGAGGGTGATATTCGTCAGCGTGAGCGTGCTGCTGCCATGGCCGTATTTCCCGGTGTGCTCCGTGCCGTTGATCCACACGCTGCAGTTGGCCAGCTGACAGCTGCCATCCACTGGCCTGATCTCCAGTTTGCTGATAGTCATTGTGGTGGCACTATCGGGAGCCGTTGTCGCACCACCCTGCCAAGTCGGCGTGACGGTGAAACCGGGAAGCTGGGCGGTCAAATCAGCCGCTGTTGGCAGGGTGTCACCGGGGGCCAGCTCCATCGTCAGCTCCGGCTTGGTGATCAGGTGCAGGTCAAAGGCAATACTCTTGCCCGCCGCACGGGTAAGCTTACCCTCGGCCACTCTAATGAATCCATTAGAAGGACTGGTCATGGTTTGCACCCCTGCCTCGTTCGCGAAGGTACATCCCTCGGTGACGGTGATCGTCACCCCGGCGGTGTAGGTCTTGCCGGTCTCAAAGGAATCAAAGCTATCCAGCGGTGTGCCGCTGGCACTGTCGCCCTCATACCACTGGTATTTCAGGTGACGCCACTCGCTGAACATATCATTAGGTCCCGACCGCAGTGACAGACTCTTCCCGGCGGGCTTACCCGCATCAAGGATGATATTGGTGTCTCGGGTAATACCTTCTGTGGGGAGTGCCTTGTATTCCGCTGTCAGGGTGAAATCCCTATCCGGCATGGTGAAGGTGGTCAAGTAGCTGTGCGGATCGCTGAATACCACCACATCGGGATCAGCCTTCCATTTGTAAAAAGGCAACCCTTTTTGCTTGATGGGAGCAGCCACCTTGATCTGTGCGCCTACATAGATGTTATATTTCCAAGCGGAACCTGTGATGGAATCCGCTGTAAGCGGTTTCCCGCTTTCAGGCGGATTGAACAGCTTAATTGTCGACCCTGTCGACACCATCTTTTTAACGTGGCTGGCATCCTGCCGGATGGTGTAGAGCACCGAATTAGAACCATCTGATGCGCTGCTGCCGTCGGCAAGGGTCGCCCCTGCGGACACCCGCAAATGCCCTTCCGAGGTATATTCCACAGGCACCGTATAGGCTTCGGACCTACCAACCTTCGACGTGCTGTACCGCATCTCCACATTGATGGGCCAGAAGGTTGTCTCGGAGAGCACCGCCGTCAGCTTTTCGTGGAAGAAGACGGTGTTGTTGGAATCCGGCGTGACCTTGTTCTCGCCATCGTAGAAGGTCACATTCGGCACAGGCAGAGTGGTTACTTCCTTGAGGGTGAGGCGAGCCGACGTTCTGCTCCACTCGCCCTCTCTCCCGGGAAGGCTCTTACGGGCTCTGAAATAAACCCAGTTCTGCTCCGTGCCGGTGTCGGAGATGGTGACCTTGCCATCCTCCCCCAGCTTGGTGCCGCAGGTCTCGGAGCCATTGCGTCCGTGGGGCTCATAACCTACCCGATAGTAGATGTCATAGCCCTCGAGAGGCTCCACCTGCAGCTCCATGCTTTTGTAGTAGTATCTCTCGCCGGCATGGGGACTACCGGCATCGGCCAACACCTGGTCGCCGTACTTCACCGTGGGGATGGCGGTGGGCTGCACGGCGTACTCCACTTTGGTGGTAACGCCCTCTGCGGAGCCGGTAGCCTTGGCTTCAATGCGCGCATCCTGATCCGCGGTGTAGGGAACGGTGAAGGGGCCGGTGTAGTCTCGATAGCTGCCCCACGCATTCGTGGTGTAGTCCCACAGGCGGTACTGGATCGCTGCCCCCCGCTCCGCCGTGATGGTCACCTGCTGGCTGCCGGCTCCCTGGAAAAACGTGCTTTTCGGCGCGATATAGGGTGGGGCAACGGGCGGGTTGAAATCAAAGGGCTCGCTGAAATACCAGTAACCGCGGCCTTTGCCCCAGTCGCCCACCGCAATGCGGTACTTGCCCGGCGCAATGCTCATATAATTATAGGCAGCGCCTGAAGAGGGGTGGTTCGCATCGGCAAATAGCGTTCCCGGCTTGAATCTAACGCAATATCTTCCGTCCAGCATGGTGACATACTTCACCGGTTCGCCGTATTTCGGCAGCCGGGCGGGCACCAGAAGCACCCGGAAACCACTGCTATCATCAATACCGGTGCCATCGTATGCAAAGTCCAGATCGTGACACGAGTAGTTCGAAAAGATTTTGCCGCCCTCCGCATAGCGCAGCGGGCCCAGCGTCGGTTCCGTGGTCATGACATCGTACACCGGCACCAGCAGCATATCCTCTTGGATATTCTGGAAGTACTGGGTTTTGTTCTTCCATTTCGTGCCGCCCTCGGTGTTTTCATTGCTTGTGGCGTCATACCAGTAAAGGAACCTGCCCTTCCCCGCCGGTGCGGTCAACTCCAGCTGGTCGCCCGGCCGTACGATGTAGATGTCATTGAATTCCGGCTCTTTCACACGGCCGGTGGGGTTGTTTGAGGCGTCATTTTCGGCCATGCCGACGCCGCGGGACACCTTCACGGTGTGCACAACACCCTGCCCACTATAGATAAATTTGGCGGTGCCGTAAATGATGGCAGAGCTGCTGCTGCCGCTTACCTCTTCCCAATCGCCCACGCGGTGGTCGCCGCGGTACATACCGTCGACCAGCACCAGACTGCCCTCGATGGCCCAATGGTGGGCGGGATTCCCGGTCCCGGCAATGTCCTTGCCATACCATTGGTCAATGTACCTTGCATAGGAGTCGATAAAGACGCCTTCCTGCGCCTTTTCAAACTTCACGCTGGCACCTGTAGGGGCTTTGATATTCGCATCCGGGAGGTCGTTAAGATCGACGCCGTCGGTCGGCTTCGGATAGCGCTCAATGTTGCCCTTGTTTTTGATGTTCAGGTGGCCGGTGGTGTTCACCGTCAGCACCTCGCCGCTGCCCGTAAGGTAAATATCGCTGATGACGTTGGCATGGGAGGTGATATCCACCGAAGCATCGTCCAGCAGCTCCATACTGTCGGCTCTGATGGCCATGTTGACCCGGCCACTGGTGTCGCTGCGGTAGCCCTCGGTAGCGGGGTTCAAGGCTCGCCCGGTCACCTCGATGTTCAGCCTGGCTTTGTTCTTCACGGTCAGAACGCTGGTGCTGATGCCCCTGACAGCATCGCCATTGAAGTCGCTCCCGCCGTTATTCATGTTGATGTTCACGGTGGGGCTGCCGTACTCACGGTGCCCAAGATTCACCTCGCTGGCGCAAATGCCATACACGGCTTTCTGTGGCCCGGTCGAGTCCTTTCTCCCCTCATAGTTGATGTTCAGGGTGCCGCCGCCGCGGATGGTCACGCCATTGGTGTCGTAGTGCGTATAAATGGCACCGGGATACTTGATGTCCGTGTCATGGTCGGCGTTCAGCGTCAGGGTCTTCCCTGTGGGGATTCCCAGGATGATGTGCCTGTAGTTGGCATACAGCAGACAGGGCTTGCCGCTCATGGTCGTGTTCTCCTGTACGGTGACATAGACATGCTTTTGGGGGCCGATGGGTTTGACCTGCTGCATGTCGATGAACGCGCCGTTGAATTCACCCTTCAGATACAGTCTACCTAAATAAAAATACGCTATATAGTTGCCGTTGGTGACGAAATCTCTGCCGGCTTGCTCATCGCCTCCAACGGTTTGGACTGTGGCGTTCTTCTGGCAGACCGTGATGTACTGGCGGTCTTCCAAGAAAATCCGGTTTTCATCTTTGGAGTCCATGTCCGCAAACTTGATCTGCACTCTGCCGTAGGGATACTCTTCCGCCGCCAGCCGGGGGGCCTTCCTCACCAGGGTCGGGGGCGGGGACGGGGGCGGGGACGGCAGGGTCTCCTGCTGCTTGTTGGTTCCCCCGTTGGTTCCCTCGGTGGTTCCCCCGGTGGTTCCCTCGGTGGTTCCCCCGGTGGTTCCCTCGGTGGTTCCCCCGGTGGTTCCCTCGGTGGTTCCCCCGTTGGTTCCCTCAACGGTCAGAGCCACCGGCTCCGCGCCCGAAGAGGGCGCTTGCGCGGCAAGCTCGCCCATCGGTACGAGCGCGAAGTCCTCCGCGGGGAGAACCGCGTCCGCGTTGATGCGCACGCCGTCCAGAGCGGCCTTGTGATACAGCCTGCCCTCGTAATAGAGCGCCGCGTACTCGCCGTCGGTGATGAAATCCTCGCTGGCGTTGCCAAATACCGCAGCCGTCGGGCTGCACTCGGTGATGTACTCGCCGTGGTGCAGGTCGAGCTGTTCGCCCTCGCTGAACACCAGCCGCACATAGCCGTAGTCCTCCTGCGGCGCAGGCGGGCTGAGGCCATCGTCCGCCTCGTCGGCAAGTGCCGCAGCGGACAGCAGGCTCAGCGCCATGACGAGCGTTAAGAGCCACGCCGTCAGTCGCTTGTGTGTCAGTTGTCTCATGCTTTGATCCTCCTTCCCGGTTCTTGATTTTTTGGCGGGGATGCCGCCGTTTTCATGCTTTCCTCTGTCTCATCGAGCCATGTACGCACCTGCTGCGCGGAAAGGTCGCCGATGCAGTAACCGTCGATGAGCTTCAGCTCCGCTGCCTTTTCCAGCGCGGCCAGCTTTTCCGGGTGTCCGTCCTCACAGATAAGATAGACGCGGCAATCCGGCAGCTTGCGCTTCACCTCGATGGCGATGTCACAGCGGGCGGAGACGTCCTTGTCCTCCACGCCCTCGGTGAAGTCGGTCTCCAGCAGCAGAAGGTCCGCCTGTTCGGCAGCACACTGCCACACCACGTCATCGCAATCGTCCGAGAGGACGCCTATCGGCCGGCAGCCGCCCAGATTTCCCAGCCAATCCGCCGCATGGCGCGTTCTGAATGGCAAGGCAAAGCACACCGCCGCTTTCGGCAAGGGCGGCTCCCGCCTCCGGAAGAGGCTCATACCGCCGCCTCCCGTCTCGCCGTTCCCTTGGGCAGCCGTGCCCCGCATTCGGGGCAGTATCGCGCCACGTTGGTGACGGCCACGCCGCAGCCGGGGCAGCAGCGGTGGCGGGAACGGTAGAGGTCATAGAGAGTCATCTCTGGCAGACGCGCGCCGCAGTCGGTGCAGTCCGTCCGGTCGGCGCTGTTGGCCCTGCCGCAGCTGGGGCAGATCTTGCGCCGCCGCAGCGTATCCGGCCCGCAGCCGTACTCCAGCAGCACCACCCGGCGCAGGGCTTTCCGGGTTCTCAGGTCATAGTCTGTCATTTGGCTTCCTCCTTTCCGTCTGTGCCGCCCACCTGCAGCTTCGCCCCGCAGATGGGGCAGAAGCAGGTGTCCGATTCCCGGAGCCGTGCGCCGCAGTGATGGCAGAACGAAGGGTACTCATCCTCCCACGGCGCGCAGTCCAGACACAGTCCCGCGTTGACATTGAACATAGCGGAGGAGACATACTTCCCGCATTTGGGGCAGAGGTTGAACTCCCACTTGCCCTCCTGTTCCCACGCGATCTCCAGCGCCGCTTCCTCCGTGTCCGCCCGGATGGGCTTGCTCACGCAGCACAGCTCGCCGGAGAAGTCGCAGTAGAAGCGAAAGATCCTGTCGCCTCCTGAGTCGGTGACGACCCGGTAGGTCGCCGTTTTCCGTACCTGCGTCATCCGAATTTCTCCTTTCTTTTTTTTCATTTCGTCTTGTAAAGCTGTTGTGGGATATGCTACAATGCCTAACGAAACGGTCGGCTCGACAGGATATAGAGCGTCGAGCGATCTTTCGGTTGGAGCGAAGCTCCAACCGAAAGGGATACCCCTTTCGCGATTCTCTGTTCATTGACGGGGGCCGAACGGCGATCTCGCCTCCCCGTCTGCCCGTTTTGTACCATAGATTTGGGAATCTGTCATACCCTAAAACCCCCGTTTAGGGTAGACGGACAAAAAAATATTTTCAAAAATCACCGGAAAACAGCGTTTTCACGGACAAATGTTTGTGTGCGGAGGACATAGCGATGAAAAAGCAAGGTTACGCCATTCTCATGGCTTTCATCCTGATATTTGCCCTGACGGGCTGCGGAAACAAGTCGCTGCTCTCGGCCAAGGAGCCGGTGGAGCTGACGATGTGGCACGTATACGGCGAGCAGGCCGGTTCCCCCATGGATACGCTGGTGGAGGAATTCAACCGCACCGAGGGGAAAGAGAAGGGCGTCCGCGTCAAGGTGACGGAACTGAGCAGCGCCGCGAAGATCGGCGGCTTTCTGTTAGAGACACAGGGGGATTCCGCGCAGGAGATGCCGGACCTCTTCACCTGCCACATCGGGGACGCCATCGCCCTGGGCGAGGACAATCTGCTGGACTGGAATGACTATTTCACGGAGCAGGAACAGAGCGAGTTTGTGTCCGGCTTCCTTGCGGACGGTAAAGCAGATGACGGCAGTCTGCTTGTATTTCCCCTGTCCAAATCCACGCAGCTGCTCATGCTCAACGGCACGGGCTTTGCCCGCTTTTCCGCCGCCACCGGCGTGACCTACGATGACCTCTCCACCTGGGAGGGATTCTATGACGCTGCCGGGCGGTTCTATGCCTGGACAAACGGCACGGAGCCGTTTTGTGCGATGGACTATCCCATCCGGGCGGTGGAACTGAACGCGCTGGAGCATGGCGCAGAGGATTTCTACACGGAAGACGGCTGGTATGACTTCGACAACGCCATTTTCAAGGAAAGCTGGATGCAGTTTGCCCGCGCGCTGGCCCAGGGGCATATCGTGGTGTCCGACCTCTATTCCAATACCCAGGTCATGACCGGCGAGGTGCTCTCCGGCCTTGGCTCCTCCGCGGCAATTCTCTATTATAATGATACCGTCACCTATGAGGACGGGCGCAGCGAGCCGATGGACTTGCAGGTGGTTCCCCTGCCCATGACAGCGGGGGCGGAGCCTCTGATGACCCAGGCGGGCGTGGGCCTGTGCGCCTACAAGACCACCGAACAGAAGGCGGAGGCCGCCAGCCTGTTTGCCCATTGGCTGACGGAGAAGCAGCGCAATCTGGACTTCGTGACCTCTACTGGCTATATGCCCGTGCGAAACGGGGCTTTTGATTCCATTGACGAAGTAGAATTTGCCGATCCGGGCTATGCCAATCTCTACGCCGCCCTCAAGACCATGCAGGAAACCTATACCCCGCTGGCCGAAGTGCGCTTCACGGATTACTATTCCAGGGTCCATACCCTGTATGACGGGCTGCGGCAAATGCAGCAGGAGTTGCCCCGGCGGGCCGCTGCCGGTGAGGATGTGGAGGCGCTGGCGGAGGAGACCTGGGCGCTGTTCCGCTCCATCCAGTAAATCACTTTTCCGTAACTTTCCATCAAGGCAGGTGAAGGCCATGCAGGTATCGTCCTATCTGAAAAACGCAAAGCGCTCCATGCGGCATAAGCTCATCGGCTACATGATCGTGCTGGCGGTGCTGCTGGTTGCGGCGCTTTATGCGGGACTCACCCTGTTTGGCCGGTTGAGCAGTCCCAAGGCCGAGATCAAAAAGGCGCTGGATCTCCAAATGGAGATCTTTCAGAACGATATGGAATCCCTTTGGCATAACGTCTCCACTATGAGCATCCTTCTTTCCGAGGATATGATCGCGCTGCTGGAGGACACGCTTCAGCAGCAGGGCATCTCCTTTGAGGATTTGGACGGGAATGTGGAGGCGACCAAAGCGATCGAGGACGCCATGCTGGAGCCGCTGAGCCAGTATGTCCGGCAGGCGGACTGCTCCGGCGGGTTCGTCATCTTGGAAAGCTCCATGAGCGACTGGGATGCGGCAGATGCCCGCAGCGGCCTCTACGTGCAAAGGGCAAACGCGGGGCGCGTGACCAATAACCTGCTGCTGTTCCGGGGCATTGCCAGCGTGGGCAAAGCACACAATGTCATGCCGCATCGGAAGTGGGCGCAGGAATTCCATATTGGGCAGTTCCCCAATTACGCGGAGCATACCATACAGGCTGCCGCCCCGATTGCCGATTCCCGCCGCACCACTGACCTTGTCACCCTGCCGGGAACCTCGGAAAAGGCGGTTCTGCTGACGATCCCCATGATCGGGGCAGACGGCACGGTCTATGGAATGTGTGGTTTCGCCATCAATCAGTCCTTCTTTTCCGCGCGTTATGACCAGCCCTCCAACCTCAGCCGCCTCGCCTGCCTGCTGACCACGGAGAGCGGTGATACCTTGGATGTGGGAGCGGCCCTGATGACCTATACGGAGGAAGGCTTCTGCTATGTTCCTCCGGAAACACTCACCGTTAAACCCATGAGTGACGGTCTTGTGTCCTTGAACGGCGACGGTTTTTCCTTTGTCGGCATGGTAGAAAATCTTTCCACAGCAAAGGGCGATGGAGCGCCCCACACGCTGGCGGTGCTGATCCCGAAAGAGGATTACAATCTCGCTGTTGCCAAAAATATTATGCAGACGGTGTTGCTTTCGGCGCTGCTGCTGTTTTCTGCCATCGTTTGTTGTCTGTATCTGGCGCGCCGGTATCTTGCTCCGGTACATCGGGATCTGGAGCGGCTGCGGAACGAGGATCGCGGCGGCGAGCAGATGGCGTTTTCGGACTTTGAACCAATCTCCGCTACGCTGCAGGCGCAGGATCGGGAGAATGAGAAGATCATCACCACGCTGGAGCAGGAAAAGCAGACCGTGCAGGAGCAGGCCGCGCAGCTTTTGGATCAAAATGAGGCGCTGCAAGGACAGTTTGAAGCGGCGCAGGCTGATGCACAGCGGCTGGCCTACTTCCGGAAATCTGAGATCGATCCGGCAACCTATGAGATGTTCCTGGTGGGCTATGATATGCTGACGCCAACGGAACGGGAGATTTTGGACGCCTTGGCAGATGGCAGCAGCCCCCGTGAGATCTCTGAACAAAGGAATTGCTCGGAAAGTACCATTGCCACGCACCGTAAAAACATTTACAGAAAGCTGGGCATCCACAAAGCCTATCAGCTCAAGATATGCATCGCGCTTCTGCGTCAGGAGCGAGAAGCACAAAACTGAACAAGAAAAGAGCCGCCCCTGTCAAGCGTTGAGCCTGACAGGGGCGGATTTGTCTGTCCGTGGGGTTTTTACCTGTTTTCGTTGCCTTTACCGTTTTATTAAATGATATGTCGCATACAAGTAAACAATATTATATCATTCAATGAAACGGTAAAATATATACAGGAAAGAAAGGTGACGAAACTATGGACACGCTTCAGCGGCTGCATCAACTACTGGACGAACGCGGATGGTCAGAATACCGGCTGGCTAAAAATTGCGGTCTTTCCAACTCTACCATTGCGAATATCTATCACCGCAATACGATTCCCTCCATCAGTACGCTGGAAGCGATCTGTACCTCTTTCGGCATCTCGCTTTCTCAGTTCTTCGCAGAGGGCGAAATGGTGGAGCTGACGCCGGAATTGAAGGAGCTTTTTGATAATTGGGTGAATCTGACGCCTCAGCAGAAGGACGCGGTTTTACAGACCATGCGCGCCATGAACCACGATCAGACCTGATACAGAGGAAGCCTTTGCAGGCTTCTTCTTTTTTCGTCCGCTATCGTTTTATTGAGCGATAAAACTTCCTGCTTTCGACCGTGTTCGACGGTTTTCCTCTCATGTCTATGTTATATTGTCGTTAAGTTAAGCGATAAATACCGCTAAGAGAAATATCAGGAGGGAAACCGTATGAAAACAAATGCCAAGCAGCTTGCCGCAGCGCGACGCGCCATGGAAGTCATCGCCGTGCATGAGGGGATCAGCGTGGAAGAAGTTCGCAGGGAAATCAGCCTTGCCATACTCAAACAAAAAAGCAAAGGAGAACGCAAATATACCTCGTTATGGTAAAATCACTTATAATCACTCAAGCGAGTAAAAGTTTATCGCGGAAGTAAAAAGCAGCAAGGGCCTGATTTGGACCCCACTCAGCAGGAAAAACTTGAATGGGTGTTTGCCAAAAAGATACGCTTACTCACAGCGGAACCATGACTGGATTCCATAGCTATGGACTTTGTGGAGCAGTACTCCGACCTTTGGAGCAGCAGAAAAGCGATGTTTGTCTGTCTCAACAAGGTCACCTGTCTGCGGATGTATAACCTTGTCCCAAAATACTGGGTCTTCTCATCATGGTCGGCATCGTACTGGATGTACTGGTCGCCGTTAAAACCGTTGAAGCCCAGCGGATTACGGAAACCCTGAGGATTCTTGCCAACGGGATGACGCTCCATCAGTTCGTTGATCATTTTGGTGTAGCCCTCAACAACCCGCTCCACCAGAGCGTCATCCTTCTCCTTGGTGGCTTTGGTGGGGTTGCCGATGACGCCGTGATCCAGGTCATCCTTTTCCAGCAGAGCCCAGGTGCCGAAGCCGCCGTAGCACTGCCATTCGTGAGAAGCCTCACCGGGAGCCATCTTCCACTGAGTGCCCATCAGAGGAGTGCCACCGCCGTCGATGGCCAGTTCCTGGTGCATCAGTTCGGAATACCCGGCCTGACCTTAAACATGGCTTTTTCAATCTACCTCCCTTATCGGTTTTCCGCGATATATTTCTCCGCCATGTGGACTGCCACCGCGCCGTCCGCCACGGCGGTGACCACCTGACGGAGGGGCTTCGTCCGCACGTCGCCCACGGCGTAAACGCCGGGAATACTGGTTTCCGTGGTCTCTCCGGCCACGATATAGCCGCCGCCGTCCAGCGCCAGTTGACCCACCGCCAGCGCCGTGGCGGGCTGTCGGCCCACGCTGACAAATACGCCGTCGCAGTCCACCACGCTTTCCTCACCGGTAACGGTGTCCCGCAGGCGGACGCCGGTCAGCCTGTCTCCGGAAAGCAGCGCGGAAACGGTGCTGTTCCAGCGGAATTCCACGTTTTCGACCTGTGCCAGCGGCTCGTGATAGATCCTGGTGGCCCGCAGGGCGTCTCTGCGGTGGACGAGGATCACTTTTTTCGCCACGCGGCTGAGAAGGAGGGCGTCCGCCGCGGCGGAATTGCCGCCGCCCACCACGACCACCGTTTTGTCCTTGTAAAACATCCCATCGCAGGCGGCGCAGTAGGCCACGCCCCGGCCCAACAGCTCCGTCTCTCCGGCAACGCCCAGCGTTCTGGGGTCCGCACCGGTGGCCAGCACCACGGTTTTCCCCCGGAAGATCCCCTCGCTGGTCTCCACGAGCTTGGGAACCGCCGTCAGATCCATGCGGAGAACTTCCGCGTATTCGCTGCGTGCCCCAAAACGCTCCGCCTGCTTTTGCATCTTCTCTGCCAGAGAGAAGCCGTCGATCCCGTCCTCGAAGCCGGGGTAGTTGTCGATCTGCTCGGTCAGGGCCATCTGCCCGCCGGCGGACAGTTTTTCCAGCACGACGGTGTCCAGCCCCGCCCGGGCCGCGTACAGGGCGGCGGTGTAGCCGCCCGGGCCGCCGCCCACCACGAGCATATCATAAACATGATTGTTGTTCATATCTGAACCCTCCGTTATTTCGCCAAGGCTTCCTGAATGAAACGGTCGATCTCTGCCTTTGAGCCGGGTGCGGTGACGGAATCCACGGCCTTTCCGTTTCGGTACAGCACCAGAGTTGGGATGACCGCGATCCCCTCGGCTCCCGCCAGCCGCGGCTCCTCGTCAATATTGATCTTGCCGATGGCGAGGCTGTCCGCGTATTCATCTCCGATCTTCTCATACGCAGGGCCAATCCTCCGGCAATAGCCGCACCAGGGCGCCCAGAAATCCACCAAAACGGGCTTTTCCTCCCGGATCGCCTGCTCAAACTGCTCCTGATTCATATTCATAGCTGCCATATCTGTCAGCTCCTTTCCTTTGTTTGGGTATTCTCAAGACTCCGGTCTCGCCCCACACCACATCGTGACCTCAACCTGAGATGACGGTACTCTGCCCTTGGGACATAAAGCAGATGAGTAAGACCATCATCTGTACGAGAATAGCTGCAATAGCTGCGGTTTGTTGCAGCTTATTCCGCGCAGAGCTCAGCCACCAGAGCGTCCATCCGCGCTTCGCTGGTTTGGTTCAATGCACTACGCAGAGACACTACCGTTTCGTAAAGGTGGATATCCTTCATTTCCTCCAATTTGGTGCGCATCAGCCGCGCGGCAGCAGGTGCCCAAGAGCCGTTTTCAATAAGGCCAACCCGGCGGTTTCGGAATCCCTTTGTCTGTAAATGTTCCAAAAACTCCTTCATGGGCGGAAACAGTCCTCCGTCATAGGTGGAGCTGGCTAAAACCAACTTCCCGCAGTAGAACGCACTGGCAACAGCGTAGGAAAGATCTGTCACAGTGAGATCACATATGTTGACCTGCACGCCTTTTTTCTCTAATTTACCCTTGAGGGTCTTCGCCGCATGGGCAGTATTTCCATGGATGGATGCGTGGGCAATCAGTATGCTCTCCGATTCTTCTGGTTCCCATTGTGACCAGAGATCATAGAGCCGCAGACACTCCTCCAGCCCTTCTGTAAGCACGGGACCATGGAGCGGGCAGATCGTTTGGATCTCCAGCGCGGAGGTCTTTTTCAGCAGAGCCTGCACCTGTGCGCCATATTTCCCGATAATATTGTAATAATACCGTCGGGCCTGCGGCACCCAGGGGGCACGGGCAGTCCGTTCCAGTGAGCCAAAGCGTCCGAAGGCATCTGCCGAGAACAGGATTTTTTCCGTTTCCTCATACGCCGTCATCACCTCAGGCCAGTGTACCATCGGCGCCAGCAGAAATTGCAGTCTGTGCGAACCCAGAGAGAGTATGCTGCCCTCGCCAACCTCCAGCATACGGTCTTCCGACAATGCACCCGTGCCAAAGAACTGCTTGATCAGGGTAAAAGTTTTCGCGTTTCCCACGATCTTCATCTCCGGGTACTCTTGCGCTATCCGCATGAGGCTGCCGGAATGATCTGGCTCCATGTGTGTGACCACAAGATAGTCGGGGTTGCGCCCCTCCAACACCTGCGCTACATTGGAAAGCCATTCCTCCGCCGCCCGTGCGTCCACGCTGTCCATCACGGCGATCTTCTCATCCAGAATGACATAGGAGTTGTAGCTCACTCCCATAGGCTGGACGGGGTACTGGTTTTCAAAGAGTGCCAATGTGTTATCATCCACCCCTACATAGCGGATGGCATCTGTTACCGTTCGGATAGCCATATAAAAAATACCTCCTATTTTCCTTACTCAGACTCTGACTGATAGGTTCTTCTTTTCTAATGGATCATACGCTCAACCGCGGATCGACGGTCGCGCATTTTACCGTTGCCTTGCTTCCCCCAGAGTCGTTACATGTGGTACACCGCAGCGGAGCGAAGTCCTTCCGGCAGGCCGTCGGGCGCAGCAGGTGAAAGTTCCCAGCGTACCTGCCCCGCCCACTGGGAGGCGACGGCGGAGAAGTGGAGCATGACAATACCGAGATCCAATGCGGCATCCAAATTATCGGTGTAGGCATCCTCCTGCTGCACCAAATAGATGCTGTGATCCTGCACAAGGAAGCCATAGGGCTGACGGTTGAGATAGCTGGGGGAGAGCGAAGCGGCGTAGAAGGACTGCCAGAGCATATCGTCGTAGAAGTCCATCATCTCGTCAAGCCCAGACTTGTTGCTCCAGCTCCCCATGTGAACCAAATCATGCACGCCCTTTTTGGGCGCGTAGTACTGCTGCTCGGCCCGCACATCGATCTGAGACATACTTAGGATATTCAGCCGCAGCTTTTTTGCGGTCTTTTCCCCGTAGCCAAAGGCAACGATTGCCGCCACCTCTAACGGGGTGGTGAGAGACAGTGCCTTTTTGATTTTGTCGCTGTCGGTGAAGGTCATCCAGCAGGTGTCAATGTCCAACTCAGTCAGCTTGAGGACGAGATCTTCCATCATGTAGCCGGCGTTGATGGCCGCATAGGAATGCGGGGCAGACATAAGGAGCAGGTAGTGCGGTGCTCCGATGAGAAATTGCTTATAGCCCGCTGAGCTCTCCAGCGCCGGCTGTGCATCCTTGTCCAAGACGATCAACTCCGTTGCAATCTCCGGGACAAGACGGGGGCAGGTCTTTTCATAGTAGGATCGGAGCTGGCCGATAGCCTCGCTCGGAACTTCCTTTTCGCGGAATGCGTGAACGGATCTGCGATTTTGAATCATAGCGCTGTAATTCATAGTAGTGTATCTCCTATTCTGATGTCTTTGGTTTTCTTATAAATCGTCTATCAGTGCGGTGCTCTTGGCGTAGGCGGTACTGCGTGCCTCAAAGAAATCGGTCTTGACCATGTTGGCGTCGGCGTACTGGCTGACCCATTCCATGCTCTCCGGTTCGCTCTCAAAGCCCGGATACAATGCCGGATAGCAGAATTATAATTGCATAAGACCAATCAAGTAGATGCTTTCAGATCACGGTAGAAATCTGTATCCGTCTCAAATTCTTCAACAGAACTACCGAGATCATGTTTTTTCAAAAATTGCTCATCAGCATGGCTTGCTCTGATATCTTTGGACTTGCTAATCTCATCCCTTAGTGTAATAATCGCAGTAAATAATCAGCGATACAATTGCAAAAGCAACAATCGCGTCTATATTGTGTTAATTATATACAAAAATGCGTCAATCCGATGCACAAAGTTTCGGCCAATATTTTGTATTTTTTGTCGATTGACCAACTATTGTTATAGCTGGTATGCTGTTAACAAATAGACAATCAACTTCATCTGTTATGTCTATTTTAGAAGAAAACGTGTTTTTGGAAGGAGCGTTTAAGATGATTAGCTTTTTACTCTGTCTGGCACTGCTGATCGGCGGTTACTTCATCTACGGCTCCCTGGTGGATCGGACCTTCGGGCCCGATGACCGTGAGACGCCCGCCGTCAAGATCAACGACGGCGTGGACTACATGGTTCTACCCCAGTGGAAGCTGTTTATGATCCAGCTGCTGAACATCGCCGGTCTCGGCCCCATTTTCGGTGCCTTGAGCGGCGCGCTGTGGGGCCCCGTGGTGTTCCTGTGGATCACCTTCGGCACCATTTTCGCCGGCGCTGTCCACGATTACTTCTCCGGTATGCTCAGCGTGCGTAACGAGGGCGCCTCGATCTCCGAGATCTCCGGCATCTATCTGGGCGGCGCCATGAAGAACGTCATGCGCGTGTTCAGCGTTGTGCTGCTGATCATGGTGGGCACCGTGTTCGCCGTTGGCCCCGCCGGCCTGATCCAGCTGCTGTTCACCAACGGCGGCAGCGGCGGCATCCTCACCAACAAGCTGTTCTGGCTGGCTGTGATCCTGGTGTACTATTTCATTGCCACTTTCATGTCCATCGACAAGATCATCGGCAAGATCTACCCCGTGTTCGGCATCTGCCTGATCATCATGGCCGTGGGCGTGGCCGTGGGCATCTTCACCAAGGGCTATGCCATCCCCGAGATCTGGAGCAACTTCACCAATATGCATCCCCAGGGCACGCCCATCTGGAGCTTCATGTTCATCACCGTGGCCTGCGGCGCCATTTCCGGATTCCATGCCACTCAGAGCCCCCTGATGGCTCGCTGCATGAAGAGTGAGAAGCAGGGCCATTTCGTGTTCTACGGTGCCATGGTGTCCGAGGGCGTGATCGCTCTGATCTGGGCTGCTGCCGGCTGCGCCATCTACACCGGCGCTGACCTGCTGGCCATGGGCGGCGGCGGCCCCACCACCGTGTACGACGTCTGCTCCAAGACCATGGGCGGCGTGGGCATCGCGCTGGCTATGCTGGGCGTCATTGCCTGCCCCATCACCTCCGGTGATACGGCCTTCCGTTCTGCCCGTCTGGTGCTGGCCGACTGGTTCCACATTGAGCAGAAGTCCATCAAGAGCCGTCTGATGCTCTGCGTCCCTGTGCTGGGCATCGGCGCGATCCTGGGCGTGGGCAACGCTCTGGGCAAGATCGACTACACCATCATCTGGCGTTACTTCAGCTGGACCAACCAGACTCTGGCCATGATCGTGCTGTGGGCTGCTTCCATGTACCTCTTCTATGAGAAGAAGAACTACTGGATCACCGCTGTCCCCGCTACCTTCATGAGCGCTGTGTCCATCACCTACTTCATGCTGGGCAACGAGTGCCTGGGCCAGTTCCTGAACCACAAGACTGCTGACGGCGCGGTTGTTTACAACACTGCTGTTGCTTATCCCGTCGGCATCATCGCTGCCGCGCTGTTCCTGGGCATCTTCCTGTACAGCATCAAGAAGCGCGATGTGAAGCCTCAATACGAAACTCTGGGCAAGTAAGCTCTAAGTAATCAATCCGAAAGCGGCGGAAAGACTCTCTCCTTTCCGCCGCTTTTGAAGCTATCAATGAACGATCACGGAGGAACACTATGTTATTTGCGCCTGTGCGTCTCGGCAGCACCGCCCTGTCGGCGGAAGTCCTGACTGCGGATGTTAAAAACTGCAAGCACTTCGGCCCCTGCGGCGTAGGGGAAAAAGCGCTGTATCTGAACGGTTTCCTGTTTGACCGGCACTACTATGTGGCGCTGGGGGATATCCGCCGGGTATTCAAGCGGGTCGCCATGAGCAAGGGCGGTTTCACCGGAAACGGCGTCTTTGGCGCTATTCCGTACCTGGTGGTAGAATACGGTGACGGTACGCAGAAGCAATGCACCTTCAAGCGGGAGGACAATGTGGATGATCTGCTGGCCTATCTGGCGAAGGTTTGTCCCGGTCTGCCGCTGCACAGCGTTCAGGCGGAGCAGCGCCTTGCCCGGAAGGCACAGGAGGAAGCCGTCCGGTATCTGGACGTGCTGACGCCGGAGGCACAGGCGGCCCGGGAGAAGCTGGAAAAGGCCAGAACCTTCCTCGCCGGCTATCCGAAGCTGACGGACCGGCTTTCCACTGCGGCCAAGGCCAAGCGGGTCAATGAGCACACCAATCCCGCCCATAAATGGGTGGCGCTGGCCATCGTGCTGGCGGGCCTGATCGCCGCAGTCTACGGCGTCATTGCCTGGCGGCGGCAGGAGGGCTTCGGTATGTACTTCACCCTGCTGGGACTGGCGGTGGTGTTCCTGTTCTCCGGTACGCAGGTCATTCCCACCATGAAGAACAACAAGCGGGCGGTCACCGCCGCTTGGGAGCAGGCCCAGAAGGATGTGGCCGGAGTACTGCCGGAGCATTTCCCCCTGCCTGCCCGGTATGCCCATCCCGTTGTGCTGGACCGGATGATCCGCGTCCTGCGGGAGGGCCGCGCCCAGAACGCCGAGGAGGCGCTGGCGGTGGTCAAGGCGGATCTGAAGGCCTTGAACGCCGATGTGCAGGTCTCTCAGGAGGAATATGACGAGGTCGTGGCCATCAAGCCCATGTTCCTGGTCAGCGATTACGAATAAGGTCAAGCTGGATATGGATACAATGGAGACACTGACATATTTGCAAGGTAACTCGCTGGAGTGATGGCAGATATGACCGCCCGCAAGATAGCGGGATGTATTATCTCTCTGGATATAGCTCAGATAACAGTGAGCGCCTGAACACAAAACGTAGCCGCATCGGGTAGCTGTCCATAAAACAGGTTTTGAAAAACAAATACTATGGCAGTTGCCAGACAAGGGTTACTGATAAAAAGGTGCATGTGTCATTAAGGCACATGCACCTTTGATTATGCAGTTGCTTTGTTTATGGTAGATGGACAGGATAGATTTTGTACGATTTAAGGTCGATAATCCAGAATTAGTTCACCTGTGAGTAACGCAAAAATCAGGGACAATGATGCATCCATGCCCTTGTACAAGTACAGCTCATATGCCAGTTAAATGCCGATTTTCAGCCTATTTCACAAGGGAACTTTTGATGTCACCTTTCAGAAAAATAGTCAGAAATTCCTTCCCTTGTGTGCTGAACTTCAAATGGAGTGTACACGATTTCTCCTCCCGGCTTCATTCCGCACACGGTGCTTTTTCCTTTGGATACATCGATCCCGATACTGAGCATGGGCATTCCTTCTTTCCTGATAAAATATTGCAATGCTTCCGCACCGGCTTATTACGATTCAAATTGGTTCGTGACACGCACGCGGCATAGCCGGAGCAACCTGCTCAATCGAATCTTTATAACAAGAGGGCGGAGGACTGTTTACAGCCCGAGCGCTTGGCTCATCAAAGAAACCGTCCATCCATTGCCCTCCCATTATAACAAAAATAAGCATAGCCTCCGAGGCTTCATTTACGCTTCGGGTGCTATGCTTATTTTGTACCAATTCATAGAAATATCTTCTTTTTATTTCGATGTCTTTGGTTTTCCTTATAGATCGTCTATCAGTGCGGTGCTCTTGGCGTAGGCGGTACTGCGTGCCTCAAAGAAATCGGTCTTGACCATGTTGGCGTCGGCGTACTGGCTGACCCATTCCATGCTCTCCGGTTCGCTCTCAAAGCCCGGATACAATGCGGGATAGCCAAGGCTCGTCCAGCGAAGATTGCCGAGATAGCGGATGTAATCGCTGATCATCTGCCGGTTCAGCCCGGGGATGTCGTCGCCGATCACATAATGCCCCCATGCGATCTCCTGCTCCACGCCCTCACGCATCATCTCGCGCAGCGATTGTACGCTCTCGGCGGTGAACAACTCCGGCTGCTCCTTTTGCAGCTCCGTGATGATATTGCGGAACAGCCACAAGTGCGTGTTCTCGTCGCGGTTGATATAGCGGATCTCCTGCGCCGAGCCGGACATCTTCCCGTTTCGGGAGAGATTGTAGAAGAACATAAAGCCGCTGTAAAAATAGATGCCCTCCAAAATATAGTTCGCCATCATCACGCGCAGCAGCGTGGGAGCGTCCTTCCGCTCCTGAAACTCGTTGTAGCAGTCCCCAATGAAGGTGTTGCGGCGCAACAGATGCTCGTCCGTTTTCCATTGGTAGAGGATGTCATTGCGCTCCACGGGGGAACAGATGGTGTCGAGCATATAGCTGTAGCTCTGTGAGTGGACACACTCCTGAAACGCCTGAATGGACAGGCAGAGATTGACCTCGTTGGCGGTAATGTAAGCGCCGATATTAGGCAGGTTCGCTGTCTGAATGGAATCCAAAAAGACAAGAAAACTCAGAATTTTATCGTAGGCGCTGCGCTCGGCTGACAGCAGGCGGGGATAGTCCTTCACATCCTGCGAGAGATTGATCTCCTCAGGGATCCAAAAGTTGTTCATGGCCTGCCGGTACCAGTCGCTGACCCAAGCGTACTTCATATTGTTGAAGTCGTTGAGGTTGGTGGTATTGCCGCCGATCATGCGCCGCAGGCGCACATCAAGGTCGCCCTCCGGGTTAAAGAGGGGCTTTTTCTTCAGTTCCGTCATGCTATCCTCCTTATGACGAGCAGCTTTCGCAGTCCTCGACCTCAAGGGCCTTGCTGCGGACATAGTAAATGGTCTTGACGCCGACCCTCCACGCCTCTAAATACAGTCTGAGCACCTGACGCATGGAATAGTCATTGGTGATATAGAGATTCATGCTCTGCGCCTGGTCAATATGTCTCTGGCGAAGGCCCGCGGCGCGCACCGACCAGCTTTGGTCGATCAGATGCGCCGCCTTATAGTACCACCATGTATCCATAGAAAGCTCCGGGGCAACGCGGGGCAGCATGCTGCCCTTTTTCTCCTCTAAGAAGAATTTCTTCATAATTGGATCGATGCCCGCCGACGTGCCGGAGAGGATAGATGTGCTGGAGGTCGGTGCGACCGCCAGCAGATAGGCGTTGCGCATTCCCTGCACCGCCACCGTTTCCGCAAGCGCCTGCCACTTTTCGGAGGTATAACCCCGCTTTTCAAAATACGCGCCCGTCTGCCAGTCGCTGCCCTCAAAGAGCGCGTAACGACCCTTTTCCCGTGCCAGTGCTGTGTCCGCCTTGACGGCGGCGTAGTTGATGAGCTCGAACACTGCGTCGGTGAAGGCAAGGTGCTCATCGCTCTCCCAGCGGATGCCGCGCTTTGCCAGCATGTGGTGGTAGCCGCTGACGCCCAGGCCGATGCTGCGGTACTTCTGATTGGTAAGCCGCGCGTATTCCAACGGGTAGAAGTTGAGGTCGATCACATTATCCAGTGCGCGGATGGCCGTTTCCACCGTGCGTTCCATATAGGCCTCGTCCTCCACCGGCAGATTACCGAGAGACAGACTCGCCAGGTTGCAGACCACAAACTCACCTGGGCGTGTGGCCGTCACCACCACTGTGTCGCCGTTCTCCGTGTGCACCTCAGTGCTGATATGCTCGATGGGCGCCATGTTCTGCGCGATCTCCGTGCAGAGATTGGAGCAATAGATCATTCCCGTGTGGCCGTTTGGGTTCATACGATTTACGCTGTCGCGGTTGAAGGCGAAGGGCGTGCCGGTCTCCACTGCCGAGCGAAGCACCAGCCGCACGATGTCCTTGACGGTGACGCTGCGCTTTTCGATGCGCGGGTCATTGACGCAGTCCAGATACCGCTTCTCCCATTCCGTACCCCAGTAATCCTCCAGAGCGTAGCCCTTGAC
>CDZH01017346.1_pt1 | contig 40524 bp, 59 predicted proteins | sample 557721 | NCBI WGS metagenome assembly CDZH01 (sample SAMEA3182062, study PRJEB8094) | gut metagenome | biome: human; feature: gut; material: Stool; isolation source: human stools | place: Canada | collected 2013-01-14 | reverse complement strand
GCTCAATACTTCCTGATTCTCTCAGATCGGACAATATTGGCGTTTTATCCTGTCTTTCTTCACATTTTCTCGAAAGCTGTGAAAGCAGGACGACAGGCACATTTAAGCTCTTAGCCATTCCTTTTGCAAACTTCGTTGTCTCAGCAACTTCCTGTTCTCTGGAATAATTCCTGTTTTCCGACTTGATCCTTACAAGTTGGAGGTAATCTATAATCACAAGCTCGCATTTACCTTTACGCTGGAGATTTTTCGCGACGGAACTAATCTGTTGGATTTGGAGGCCAGATGTATCGTCTACCGTTATCGGCAGCTCACCCAAGCAATCAACTGATTGAGATAGATTAGCCTCCTCTGTATCGGTCAATGCCCCTTTTCTAAAAGCTGCGGCATTAAAATCACCATGAGCTATTAGCATCCTATCCGACAAACTTACTCCTGACATCTCCAAAGAAAAGATAACCGTAGGATGGCCAGACATGGCAGCCGTCCTCGCTATGTTTAAGGCAAAAGCCGTCTTACCCATTGCAGGACGAGCCGCTAAAATGACAAGCTGACCACCTTTTAAGCCAAGCAGAGTATTGTCCAACTTATCTATTCCGGTCAAAATACCCGTTTTCCTGCCATCTAACAAATTTTCTTTGCGCTTCTCGTACATTGACATACTTTCGTGAGAAAGTGTTCTCAAATCGGCCGTATTCGTTCCAACCGTCATTCCTCGTGCTATATTTTCGAGCATCTTGATGCCGGAATAAGTCGTATCTTCGATATCCAAGGTCCTATCAAGGGCCATAGCCATAATTTTATGGCCTGAAAGTATAAGCTGACGAGCCATGTATAACTCCTTAAGATATAGCGCATGAGCCAACAAATTAGTTGTCATTGCCACCTTGCTAGTCAATTGGGCTATGTAGAATGGTCCTCCTATTTCGTCTAATTTGCCCATTTTCGACAGCTTAGATACGACCAACATCATATCGACAACATCTCCATCCTTTGCCACCTGGTCTATAGCATCATATACTGCCGCATTCGCTTCATTGAAGAAAACATCCTTTGTCAATACGGAAGAAACGGCATTGATAGCAGTAGATTCGATCAGCAACATCCCAAGAACAGCTGATTCGACATCCTTATCCGACGGTAGGTTAAAGCTCTTCATACTGACTGCTTCCTGATTGCTGTTTTTTCTCATTTTTCATTCTCCTTTCCCATGTTCTGACGGAAGCCTTCCAATCTTTCATTTTCGACTTACCTACCATCCAGTTCTTCGACTGGTAAAAATCATGAAACCACTCGGCATCTATCCCGTTATTCCGTTCTCTGCAATAAGATTCGATTTCAGAAATAGAAGGAGGGGAGAAGGCTTTGGCCTTCGACTTGGAGGAATCGGAAGATTCCGACTTTTCAAAATTCCCCCTCTCTTTATCTTCTAAACTATCTTTATCATTAGAACTATCTTTGTTACTATAACTAATACAAGAATTAGATACTACGTTAGTAGTAGATAATTCTATTTCCTTTCTTTGGTATGAATTCGTATTACGTTCGTTATACGTTCGTATTACGTTCGTATCATCTTCTAATTTTTCACTAGCATTCGACGGAGAAGGGAGCGCTTTTTTCTTACTCCATCTTGCTGAAATAGCTTTCTTACCAGCAATAGATCTTTGGATTTTCTTATACTCCATCAGTTCCATTCTTTCGCGAAGAGAGCGGGAAAAGAAAAACTCATCGTTCTCAATCACAAACAACCCGTATCCCGACACAACTGTCTTTAATTTTGATTCCGACACTTTAAACCGATTTGCCAATGCCGGTATAAGGAGCAGCGACATTTTGTATTCCGGCTGCTGGCGGAGCATTTCCACCAAGCCCCAAAACATTCCATAACCCTCCATCCCAAGCTGCTCTATCAGCAACATGCATTTGGGGTCACTCATTGCATTCGCATCGTGCGAAAAGTATATATTTTCTCTGTTCATAATTAGCGACGATTTTTATCCTTTTTCAAAAGGTCAATCACCATATCAACATCAAATACAATCTGCCTACCGACCTGTGTATATGCCTTGTCTATTTTTCCGCTATTTTTCACTTTTTGTGCAGTAGCGTTAGAGCAGTTCAACAATTTAGCCAATCCTGATATCCCATATACCAAATTTCTTTTAGGGATTCCAATAGGCTCCACATTCGAGATATTGATTACATTTTTCTTCTGTAATTCAATAAACTCACCTACAGTCAATTGCCATATAGGCGTATCCAAATTATACATCAGACTTCCACCTCCTTATAAGATTCAAAACCACCGTATTTTTCTAAAGCTATTGATCTGATTTTCTTAGCTTTTTCTGAATTAGAAGTATAGTTCAATGACTTACTAACAAAATCTCTCGAAACACTTACCTCCTTTGCAATTTTCTGTTTACTACCAAATGGTGTGATAATTACTGGTAATCTCTTTTTTTCTTCCATATACTTGCATATTACATTTATATTCTATATTTGCATTCTTCAGATGACTTTGCAAATATAGTGAGTATTTTCGGCATATAAAATATAACACCGAATATATTCGGTTGAATAACATTAATTAACACAATATATTATGGATATTAGAGACAGAATTATACAATTCGTTGATTACAAAGGGATTAGTTTTAACTTTTTTGAAAAAAACATTGGAGCATCAAAAAGTTATATCAGTAACACAAAGAATATTTCGGCAAAAGTAGTATCCAATATACTCCGAATATACCCGGAACTATCTCCAGAATGGGTTTTAACAGGGGAAGGATCCATGCTTAAGAAAGAAAATGCAGTCAAATCCAATTTCCCTGTAAAAAGCGAAGACAAAGGGGTGCCATACTACAACGTCGATTTCGTTGGAGGATTCGATTTGGTGATTAACGATCAGACTACAATACCGGAGTATCTTATAGATTTTCCGAAATACAATGAGGCGACCTGTTGGTGTAACGTAACAGGGCACTCGATGGAGCCAGAGATAACGCATGGTGACATAATAGCCCTGAAGAAGATAGAAGATATATCATTCCTCCCGTATGGTGAAATATACGCCATAGTCACAAAAAATGAAATGCGCACAATCAAAAGAATAGGACCTTCTCAAAATAAAGATTGCTACTCTCTGATTCCAACTAACAAATCACCTGAATATGGCGTACAAGAATTACCGAAAGAAATGGTAAGGATTGTATTCAAAGTACTTGGATGTATGAAAAGGTTATAATAAAATAATCAATATTTCACCTCATTATCAAAATCATGAATACACATAGCAATGCTCATTAAATCAGATATACAGTATCGTGTCTTTTCAGCAATATCTGATTCTGAGCACAGTATCTCTTTTGAAATATACATCAATTCAGATACAAGCTTCTTTAGGCTCGATATATTGAGCACTGACCTTCCAAGTTCTGCAAGGTCAAAAATCTGACTTTCAGTAAGTCCTGGGAATCTTTCCACAAATTCTTGTTGTTCCATGTTTTTTAGATTTAAAAATTGCCACTATTGGCAGTTTGATAATAAAACAAAACATAAACACTTTTTGTTTTAAAATAAAAATAAAATTATACATTTGTCATGATAAACAAATATTATCACATATTCCTTCTTGATAAGGAAAAAGGAAAAGAAGATGCAAAACTACGTCTACGAGTTAGATGGGGTAAAAATATAGTAGCTTTCAACGTAGGATTTAGAGTTGATATTAACAAATGGAGTTTGGAAACGCAACGATGTAAAAATAACACCACACATGGAAAGAAAAAAATACAAGCATCTGTAATAAACAGAGAAATAAACTTATACGAAACTACCGTTGAAAATATATTTAACAAATTCAACAATGAAAAAAAAACACCTGATAAGGAAGAGTTTAAAGCTCTATTTATTAAAGAAATAAGAGGAATAGATATAGATATTGAAAAACATTCAGATAAAAACATATGGAAGTATATTGATGATTTTACGAAAGAAATAGGGATGAAAAACAATTGGACACAAGCGACATACCAGAAATTTAAAACACTAAAAAATCATCTTATATCATTTAACAACCAATTATCTTTTGAAAAATTAAACGAATCAGGATTAAACAATTTTATGATATTTTTAAGGGATGATGCTAACTTACGTAATAGTTCTATAAAAAAACAAATATCTTTTCTAAAATGGTTCATGAGATGGGCTACATCAAAAGGATATAACAGCATTCGAGATTTCGAATCATTTGCCCCTAAATTAAAGGATACAGAAAAAAAAGTTATCTTTTTAGAATGGGAAGAATTAATGAAAATATATAACTTTTCATTTCCTAAAAACAAAAAATATTTGGAGCGTGTAAGAGATGTTTTTTGCTTCTGCTGCTTTACCTCATTGAGGTATTCGGATGTTGAAAATCTAAAACGACACAATATAATCAATGATACTATATACATAACAACCATCAAAACAGCAGACACAATATCTATTGAGTTAAATGATTACTCAAGAGAAATACTTAATAAATACAAAGATGATTTATATCCAGATAATAAAGCATTACCGGTAATAACAAATCAAAAAATGAATCAATATTTAAAAGAAGTTGGACACATATGTGGAATAGACACCCCTGTAACCATTACATATTATAAAGGCAATAAAAGAATAGATGAAACATTTAAAAAGTACGAATTATTAGGAACACATTGCGGAAGAAGAACCTTTATATGTAATGCCCTAATGATGGGAATACAACCAGAAGTTGTCATGAAATGGACAGGCCACAGTGATTACAAATCAATGAAGCCATATATAGATATAGCTGATTCCGCAAAACATGAAGCAATGAAATTGTTTAACAAACAACAACAAGGTCCCCAAAATAGTGCCTTAAAAACAAAAGCCACTGATAATCAGTAGCCTTTGTGGAGATGGAGAGTCTATACTAATCACTACACACAACAACAAATAACTACAATTAAACTAATTATCAACGCATTGTATTTCTAACATTATATAGTTAACTACAAATAAAAACAATATAGTAAACCGTATTTAGTCCCCGTTTTTTTTAAATAGGGACTAAATAGGATTACTTTACTTCTCATCCATTGCATCCATGTACAACCAAACTTTTCCATCCGGTGCGTCCGCGTCCATAAAATAAAAACTGATGGCATCCTCAATGATTTTCTTGTCAGCATCCGCGTTAAACCATTCCGCGAATTTGACATTTTTATCATGCCAATTGGCATTAAGAGCGACATATACATCCCATATGTTGGTATTTCCTGGTATACTCATGCCTTTTATGGCTGAAGTTACCTGATCCATGCTCCAATGTTCACCTTTGATCGTTTCCCCCCTCGTATTTTTATGGTGCATCCCCGCAACATCTTCACGAGCAAAACACTCATTATAATGAGGGCCACAAAACACTTCGTGTAAATCTCGCATAGCTTCGTCATATACATCTGGATTCTTTTCTTTCAAACACATCATTGCGTCCTCTAACACATAGATAGACTCCCACATTTTCTTTTCGGTACCAAAACCTTTTGAATGGTAATCCTTTATTAACTCCTTGTAATTCATAATTCTTTGTATTTAGTCTGTAAATATTGATTTCAATTCCAAAAAGTCAGCCTCCGTTATACGAATAGCGTTAGTATCACCTATTATAAAGTTCATAAGTCCGTTATCCGGCAGCTCTAACAAAATAGATCCCTCGCCTATCGTTCCTTTAAAAAACCCTTGTTCAAACTTGTAAGGCTTCATCGTTTTAAAGATATTCATCATGTCGTCAAAAAGCTCCCCCTTATCATAATTGCCTTTCTCATCTGCGACAAAAAGCATAAGACCTTCTATCTTTTCTGTTATCTCTTTATCCTTAATAATAAGAATATTATGAACACCTCTTTTCAAATATTTTGCCAAAGGCTTAAATGCCGTATTCCCCGAAACGAAAGTATTGATCCTATCTTCCGCCCATATTTCTACAGAGTTTATAAATCTACTTTTTAGCTCTAATGCTTGTTGTTTCAATTCCATAAGGCATTCAATTAGACTTTTTCTTATTTCCACTATTTTTCAACTTCAGAAATTCCGCATAAGGCATATCTGCATATTTAGAAGTATATTCATTGAATAGTGCAATATTTTTGTTTGCCTCTTCTGAAGCAGATTTCTTCACTCTTTTAGTAATTGACATTAGATTTTCCAATGTTTCTTTTCCGTCTTTAACCCCTTCCACAATAGGCCTCATTATCCTCATATACTCCCTGTTAAGTATGCCCATTAATGTATTTTGAGCTTTTTGATATTCGGGATCATTGTTTAATACATCAATTTCCATATCCGTCATATCATTAACGATATTATCCATCTCATCCCATAATGGGGATTGACTTCTATTTTCTTGGATATGATGATTTATAACTCTCTGTTTTTGAGATTTTATTTGATTCAATGTTTCTTGCAATTGACGCTCGTAAGATTCTATATCCGAATTTATATTTCCTGGGGATGATCCGAGTAATGGATCTGATCCTATAAACACGTTATTTAATGCCATAATATACTTTGTTAGTGGTTGATAATAGGAAAGTGGTAAGCCCCGAAGGGCTACCACTAACTTTGCTTTTTACGCTTTACTTTAACCTTTGCAGATTTTGTATTTTCAAGCGGTTTCTGCCGGAGCACTTGTCTGGGGAAAACCACAGCAGCTACGATAACTTCCGTAACCGGAAACGACGGGCGTATTAGGAAGAACCAATTCGCCTTTAATGTTACGGCAATCGAGACGATTAGTGTAATTTACCGATGCCGTGAAAGCACGATCAATTTCACATTGAATCAACTTGTCCTGATACGGACGGATAGCCGCTCCTACTGCTACTTCTTTTTCTAAATGACCGATACGGGCACTTAGGACATCAAAACCGTCACGCTGACTCTTATACAGACCAAAAGATGCGTTATTCAATTTTTCGGTCTGATAATCGTTCAGGTCGCGCATAGATTTGTACAACCCAAAATCGCCGTTTACCTGAGACTGGTAAATCTGAAATTTTTCAGCGACATCCGTATTACGATGGTCGTAATCTGCTTGCATTCCGGAGACCTTCAATCCCCACATGGCATTCGTCAAGGCAAGAGCTTCCTCGCAACCCTTTTCCCAGGCCATAAATGCAGTAGGAGCACCTACGCCGGAACCACCACTACCTCCTGTAGTTGTATTGATGTTTACATTTTCCGGCATACCGGCTCCACAACCACCACCGAACAAACCACCGCGATTACGAGATACAGCCCATGCACCCAACGCTGTTCCAATGATACCTAATGTCAATCCAGCATTACCAACACCCTTAGATGCATAATCTTTGTGCTCACTGTCATGGACAATTTCCTTTTCTTTGATTATTCTTTCCGCTTCCATATATATGATTTTTATGGTTATGTCCGAGTAACCCGGACACCACAAAAATCACCATAAGTGATTTGCTTAATAAATAGTTGTTTGCTAAGTCATTGCTAATTTATTGCTCTCGTAATTAATCATTCATATTCAACCAATTCTTCCCTCACACTTTCAAATAAACTACGCAGATAATAGCTCCTTTTTATCCTATCCGGGTAGATGTTCTTTATCCGATTAACTGCCTGACGAGTCATGCCGGTTAGTATAGCTATCGTTCCGTCACTATATTTATGTTCCGTCAAAATAGCAATAACTATCCCTCTGGCATCTACATTTATTTCTTTGTTGCTCGAAAGTAACATTACAGGATCGGTACCTATTGCCTGGCAAACGGTCACCACCACTTTTTTATAATACATTTCTACCCGCTTCATAAACATTCTGTTTAGTTGTTTGTTTTAATATTACTGCCGGGCAAAAAAAGCACGGCCAAAAGAGCTTAGAGCCTCCCAGCCGTGCAACGCATTAAAACAACTACCAGGTCCGTTTTAATTTTTAGGTTTGGGAGGCTTTCTTTTCCTCCCGATATCCATACTATCTTCACAGACGATATAGATAAATGAACAAATGTTTTCTACCAAATTCTATAAAATCCTCCCACCCCTATATAAGGTGATAAACCATACCGACCAATCCCATAACCGGCTGTAATACCAATCCCCCAGCGACGGGGTGACTGCTGTTTTGTTATATACATTGTCTTTCGAAATATATCAATACTATCCAGCGAAGGATTATATCCTGACACCCAAGCGCGATAATCATCCGTCAAGTATTCTTTCTGTGTGACCGGGACAGGCACAAAAATCGGCTCTCTCACTGTATCTCCCTCAAGTGTGATGTAGACAGGGAACATCTCCGGTACAGTCTGAATCACTGTTTCGTAGACAGGATAAGGAATACTATCTCGAATCGTGTCATGCAGAGTCGACGTGTCGGTTTTTCCAACAAGTTCATCCCCTATCCTATTCGTGTGCCGACCGGCCAGGAAGCAAAGAAGGCAAAGAATCAAAATCAGTATTACATGCCAAGGTTTCATAACAAAAGCCATCCTGTTATAACATCCGGCATATTGGCCTCTACCCCATTCTCAACCTTGCTCATCCCGGCCACAATACGGATCATCTGCTCACGGTCGTTGATGTTTATCGGGTCGTCGGATGGGATTCCGGCATAATCTGATACGGCCTTTACATAAGCTTCTGTATGGTTTTCTTTCGGTGGTGCCCACCGGCTAATTATCTTGCGAATAGTGTCCAACTTGTAATTTTTGTAATAGTTAGACAATATTTTAAACATCGCCCGATATCCGTAAGCCATTGTTGTAAATTGCTTAAAAGACTTGTCCTTGCTTGGACGGATTTCGCCCTGAAACAAATCATCATTGATCCGGATATTTCCGGGATTGTTATTTCTAAGTCCTCTTGCTGTCATAATAAATTCATCCATTATTTTTAATTGTTCATTAATCTAAATCTAAAAATCGCTGGGCGGCTCACGATCCGAACACCCGTGCTTGTTGCACTTGCGGAACTCTAACGCACTGTTCTTTATCACAAGCCCTGTGTTCTTTTCGGTCAGTTCCCGGACTCGTTTACGGTATTCGTCTATTTTGTCATAAAGGGCATCGATCTTGGTATCCAGTTCGCCGACACGTTGCTCTTTCTTTTCGTATAGCTCTTTCCATTCGGCGGCATATTGCGTGATATTGTCCGCTTCCGCCTTTTTAGCCTCTGCGCCCGCTTTGCGCTTGTTATATTCCCGGTAGCCCCAGTAGCCGGCAACGGGGATCAGTACGGTGGTCACAAAGCCGCCAATCACATTCGATAGGCGGCTAAGCGTTGTCAATAATTCTTCTTCCATATCTTTATATGCAAATTAATACACAGAGATAAGCAGCCACCAATGAAGAAATCTCAATCCAAAACATCGGCTTACTTTGATAGAGCTTATACCAGAATGTGCCTTCTTTTTCTTTGGCAATATTTAATACAGCATATCCAATATAGGTAAGCCATACAAATAACATAGGCCATAAGTTAAGTGACACCCAAATCTGAGAGAATAATATTGCCATCATTGCACCGGCTATATGTCCCCGGTGTTGGAATTTATCCGCTTTGTAATCTGGAAAACACCCGACAACGATCATCCCGGCCAACGCCAGGTAAGCGAGAAACTCCGTACCCGGTTTACTGACTTCTAAGATCGCTGGCATTAACACCATAGGAGAAGCCCACATTGTAAAACGAAACCATCCTTTATGTTCAATTGCATAGAAAGTCGCACTGATTGAATAAGGTATACCTTTCTGCTTAATGCATATAGCGGTCGTATAGGCCGCAATAATCAACATAGAAATAACTATTAACCAAATCATAATAACTTGTCATTAAAGTACGTGTCGAATTTAGATGCCGCCCGACACAAAAGGCGGAATAAACTTATCTACCGGGCAACTTCTACGTAGTGACCAACCAATGCGGATAAGTCCTGCACCAAGGCTATTCCGCTATCCCGTGTACACTTATAGGTTACATTATCCTGCTTGTAATACTTACCGCTTTCGAGGATCATACCAGCAAATAAGGGGTCGTGACCTTCGTTATAGGGTATCGGATCGTCAATAGTACCGGTATGTTCTTCCGTCACTTCGTGCCACAGCGAATGTGCCCCTTGTCCCGGGCGCCAGTCTTCTTGTGTTCGGTGAGCCAGGTCGCATTCAAATAGTTTGTCACCTTCCTGATATCGATCTCCCTTGTTAACATCAATTCCAACCTTCCATATCGGGTGCCGGTTCTTAACTCGTAATGCTTCGGATGCCGTTAAGCCGTATGTATTGATCTTTTCGGTAGCCTCCTTGTCCATTTGGTCAAGAGCCAATAACCGGCTAAATTCCCTGTTAATCTCTACACCTTCCGGCAAAGCCCATTCTTCGCTTGCCAGCAGCTCCATAAACTCCGGGTCCGTAGATTCATATTTCGGAAATTCCTCTTCGCCGAAAGGTGATAGAAACTCCTCATGCAAGATCACCTTGCTCTGATCTACACTTGTCCTCATTTCCGGTAGGACTTCTATTCCGTGGGACTTGCACCACACGATGTTTACAATTGCGTATTTCATATTATTTTGCTTTTAAAGTTTGTAAATAGCTATATGCTTTGATACAGTCGTCTTTGGAGAGGATCTGATTGTAAATGGCTAAATTCTTTAATGCGATTTTAGCAAAGTTGTTTCCATTAATGCCAATTAGCAGGCTACTTTTACTACTTGTGATAGGCTGTTCTTCATTAATTATCATTTCAGACCAATCATCAGAATATACACGTCCATCTGAGCAAATAGCCTTTAAGGTTTTAGTATTTAAAACTGGTCCTTTAGTTGTGTTATTTATGAATACTCTCAATCCGTTATCTGTGTTATACACAAACAAAGAAAGAGCTTTAGAGATACCTGCATTAGCGATTATGTTATTCATAAACTTCCATTCGCCAATAATCGTAAAGTCCTTACCTAAATCAAAATTACTGCTATTCATCTGATCATCCACCCCATCAGTAACCAGATAGCCAGCATATTCACCTTCTTCATTGTACCCACTCCCTTCTGCAAACCCAAAATTCGACAGTACAAGATCATTACGATTGCCCGTAATGTTGGCAATAGTAGCACGATCTTCGTCCTCGTTGGTTTTGCCTACCGTTGTCCACGCTTGGTCGGGAAAGAGCCAGGGATATTGCTTTTTATACCAATCGAGAACCTTTTCATCGTCTTCATCGGTAGAGAAATATCCATTACAGATTGTTTGACCAGCAATAGCTGCTTTAGCAAAAGATGCATAAGTTGCATTCTTCCATAAATAATATAGCCCAGCGTTTTCCACCCAGTCCCCACACGTACCTGTTACAACTTTATTAGTTAATAAGTTCTTAATACATATATTATTACCATTTCGTTTACAAGCAAACAAATTAAGCCCATTAACAAAATCAGCATTTATATAATAGTTATTACCCGCTATAAAAGATACATAAACCAAAGACGAATATTGCATGGAAAAAGTTTTTTTGCTATCAGCTCCACACAAAATCATATTCCTTGCCGGATTATTCTGAAACGGAATAAACGCCGTGTACACCGTATAGGTATCCTCGAAGTTAAGCTCCTTCTCGGTAACCGCAAAGTCGTCTACTCCGTCACCGAGGATAAAGCCGGGGTAAAGAGGAAGTTGTTCGATGGTAATTGATCCCACTTTACCCGCAGCATTAGAAAGATAAACAGCTAAAAAATCATCTTCTTTTATTGCAGGAATTTCAGTGATGCCATTAGGATTTAAAGGTACTTTTACTGTTGTAGCCGTTGATGTAGAAGGAGCATAAAATGACAAAAATAGATCACCTTCATCGTATCCTTCACTTGATATTTTTATGAAATAAGATTTATTAAATTGGTAAATATTCTTTGGTATATAAATAGCATTACCAATTCCTGTAGTTAAAATGGTTACTTTAATAGAATTGCTACCCTGCTCATCAATTCTTATTTTATCTACAGTAGCATTATTTCTAAAATCATTAAAATCCTGAACATATCCCCCAACCCCGGACATCCCCTTCCAAGCGAAGTTTTTGAAGGATAGGAACCTACCTTTATGGTCCGCATCCTCGATCCTCGGATCGTCCATAGCCGCCATCATCTCGTTCGTCAGGCCGCCGAAATGCCAACGAGTGACATCGCCCGGAAGTTGCGGGAAACCGTCGCTGGAACCGCCACCACCGGCCATTTTCCTACATGTAGGAAATGGAGCATTCAGGCGCAGCCTATTTAGCTGCACCTGGTTAAGCCCTATTTTGTTAAGCCCTATCATGATTGATATGCTATTTTAGCGGTTGTCACTTCTGCCCCGCTCTCAATCCGGATATGCATGCCGGCAGGTACGTTCGGTATCTCAAAATCCAGCTTGGCCATAAGAGGCCATGCCGGAGGCAGCGGAATGGGGACATAATCCTCTCCCGTCAACGACTGCTGAACGCTCAATGCTCCATAAGCTCCCGATACATTTGTACGGGTAATCTTAATATTAAAAGGTCCTGTTGCCTCGAACTCGCAAACATACAGGTCCCCTTCTTTATTAAATGTCAAATCCTGTAATTCCATTACTTCACCATTTTATCGAACAATACTGCTAATGCGCCTGCTGGCACATCCTTATTGGCATCAACGAGCTTGTCAAATGCAAGCTCCGTGAGAGATTCGATTTTCACATCTACCGGTTCACTATTCATACCGCCTTCAAAGCATCCTTCATCCTTATTGTAGGTGCCTATTTGAACTGCTTTCAAATCCCGGTTAAACTGTTCATTTTGCTTGTTAAATGACGCAACCTCCAAATCCGATACTGTACGGCTACCACCGGCTGCTACAGCCTCATTGCTTTCGAGCATCTTCATTACCAGACTGTCATAATCGTCCGGTTTGAGACGTTCTTTTGCAAGGTCCATATCCGCACTGTACTTATCGGCTACTTCCCGCAGAGCACGGAGATTTCTGATCACTTTTAAGCGATCAGAAGTATCCATGCCTGAAAGTTTCAAGTCTTTCAGCACCGTAAATAGTTCAACTGCTTCGATAGTTTTCATGGTCAAGCCTCCTCAATTGTTTTATTGTTGATGGCTTGTACCATTTCATCGACCAGTTCCGATGTATCGGTCCGGTATTTGACATATGAGATGTCGTTGATATTGATGCCGAGCATCGAAAAATTACCGATGTACGTTACACCGTCTTTCAATCTGACATCGCCATTTACTGACTTAACTTGACCTGTGTTAGAGTCTATTTCTACTTGTCCTTTCAAAGTGATCTGTTCACCGTCATAGATCACGTCCGCAATTGTTCTTTTGTTGCTAATCTGTTTCATATTACTTTATTTTATGGTTGAGACTTCATTCTAATGAAAAAATGTAATGTTCCAGAATCTAATTTATTGCTTGCCCATTCCGTTGGAATCTGCAACTGAAAATTATTATATTCTGAGTTTGTATCCAGGTAAATTTGTCCAAGAGACTCATAGTCTACATTAACCTCTCCACCTGAATTTTTGTATATAAAGCCCTTTGCAAGGACATCATAGTAACCATGTATATCAACGGTACCATATCCCGGTATTTCCGTATAATAGTCACCAACTATCTTTGCACTGAATTTCAAAACATATCGACCATCATACGGAGTCCCCGAATTGGGCTGAAACTCTATTTCTTTATTTGATACCGGAATTTTCGTTTCATAATCCGGTATCGCTACGTTTTCATACCCCCCGGATGAAGAATTGGGATTGTATATGTAGAACCATAGGAAATTACCAGGACTAAGCCCTTCTTTTCGTTGATTCAACCTCACTGTCTGTGATTCTATATAGGGGACTTTAAAAAGCATTTTTTCTCCTCCGGTATCAGTATATCCGACATACATCTCAAAACGGAGATATTGATACGTGCTGCCGAGATTTTTTAATTCATATTGCTGGTTATAGGACCTTGTTGTACCATCCGTATTCACGTATGACGGACTTTCAATCAATGCTATTTCATTTTCCGATCCGCCTAATGCGAATGTCCCAATTACCTTGATATAGAAATGATCAATATATCCCTGCACTGATTTCCAATTTATCCCCGAACAAGTAACAAGAAATACCAATCTCAGGGAAAAAGACGGATAATAGTCAATTACTCCATTGGCTGCATTTGTACAATTAACAAAAGGAGCTTCCGCATTGGTATCGTAACCGGCAAAATATCCGAGTGATGCACGATAATAAGGATTGGCCGAATTACCTGCATCAAATTTCATTCTAAGCTTGATGCGCTGATCAATATCAATGAAGAAGCGCCCAGGACTATCAGGACTCCAGATATTCCAATAAGGCAATGCCCCGTCAATCATAAAGCCGCGTGTACCATCTGTATAGCCGTTTTCTGCTACCCGAAAAGCATAACCTTTTTCCCCTCCGGATTTGGCCGCGGCCACAAGCCGGAAAAGATCACGGATAACGTACCCTTTCCCGCTGCTCGTATATACTGCTCCAACCTTCAGTGCAGTCTGAAAAAGTGTCAGATCTTTCTTTGGTAGTATCATGCCGCAGTTCCTCCTTTCAGTTCATCCATTTCATTTTGCAATCTAATAACCGTGTCCTGAAGATGTTTAATCTGCTGATCCTTCGTCAACTCCCAGTCCTTACGGACTTTCACAAGGTTTTCAATCATCATTGACCTTTTAGAGATCTCCTGTATGCCTTTTATTGCCAAAGCCGACATGCTAGCATAATCCATCGAATAATATCCATCCGGCTCCGTAAATACAAATTCGGGGAAATATTGGATAACCTGTTGAGCAGATAGGCCAATCCGTACCGTGGCATCAGGATCATTTTTATAGGAGTACCTAAATACAGATAAAGCCATCATTTTAGACAGCACATCTTCGAGATCACCCATTAAATTTTTCCTCCTAATATCAGATCCTTGTACCAATGACCCTTTGACCCACATATTTCCGGAACTGCTATACGATAGATAAGCTCTTAAGTCATTATTGTAGTAAAAACAATAATCATTAGAAGGGACTGTAAGTTTCCAGTATGAGCCAAACCACATATATGGGCCAGAACCCGATAAAGCTATACCCGGACTTGATTTGCTAATAGTTAGATTTCCTGTAATAGTTCCACCGTTCCAACTACTCCCCCCAGAAATACTACCCTTTGTTAAACTCAATGTCCCACCCGAAAAAGATGCGTTTGTTATTGCATTCCCGCTTCCGGATATGCTAACAGATGTTACAAGTCCAGACGGCTTACTACTTATTTCGCTCCATGAGTAAGACGGCTTACTACTCCCAATCCACGACGGTTTACTGCTAATTTCGCTCCAACTATAAGATGGCTTGGACGATCCTATCCATGATGGCTTGCCGGTAATATCGTTCCAGGCGACAGAACCGCCGCCCCCACCTCCAGAAGCGACATACAACTGTCCAGATGAATTAACTCTTATTGTATTGCCATCATACTTTACCAGCCCATAAGTTGACGACGATGCAACGACGGCTAAATCTGTTATGCCGGAAGATGAATAGGCGACAACATCCCCGTGAGCTATGAGATCATTATATATCAATAATGTACCGTTATTACTGCCGGAAAAATATGCAGCCAAAGTATTGCCATTTCGGAACCCTAAATCTCCTGATGCCTCGTATATTGACCACTGTCGAGACCCTGATAAAATCAACGCAGGTTCCGTTTTCCGTATTGTCAGATCGCCGGACATCGTATCCCCGGCTTTTTTGACGTATACAGACAAGTTCGGCGTTCCGCTTATTTCGCTGTAAGAAATGGTATAAAACGTACCATCTCCGGCCAGATATTTATTATTACTACCTGCTCCGGAAAGGGCATTAAGTATCATATTCTTGTTGATACCCGTAATATACCCCACATCATTGGATAATTGCCCCAATCGGGTAGGTATCTCTGTGCGAAGCGCGAAAGTGCTTCCTTTTTTCCAGGTAAGAATCTTGGTTGCCTTATCATAGGACAACTCCGTTACGGCATTTCCGGTACCGGATGGTATGACGTTTGTCAATCCTCCGCCGGCTCCGTCTGCTAATGTAAGCTGCCCGATGGAATTGATTGAAAATACAGAACTGTCATATTTGACCAAACCGTACATATCAGGAGTTGCTATAGCTATAAGATCGCCAATATCGCTTACAGCGTATGCCACAACATCCGCTTTGGATAACACCGTCTTTTCAAATGTTTTTTGTCCTATTATCGTTTGATCCGTAGTCAGCGTAACGTAATCCTTATTCAAATTAATAATTTGCGTTTCGAGCTTTTTAAACGCCGAATTAACGCTATCTGATGCCGTGATAATAGGGCTTATGCTGTTTGATAGGTAGCCATACAATAGGCTGGATGGAGTCAGATAATGATACCTGTCCAGATATTCTTTGAGCTGCTTTTCGTCCAAGCCACCGCCGGCGAAATTAGGATCAACAGATATAATACCATCTTCTCCGATGATCAAACCGCCTCCCTGTTTGATTTGTACTGCTCCAGGAGTAGTATAAGTCGCGACAGGAAATGCCATATCGGGAAATTCATCCTGCGTGCCATAGGCTACAACATCCTTTTCAGAAATGGCCGAATACTTTGTTAGGATATATTCCTTGCCTTCTTCAATAGCTTCTCCGGCCGCATTGGTAGTAATGAGGTCCCAATAACCGGAAAACGAAGATCCGCCGATACTTGAACCTCCGGACATTGAGTTTATATTACCTCCAATTGCATCTAACACACGTCCAGTACGAGGCAGTGCATTTTTATTTATGCTTTTATTTATAACCTGCTTACTCATAAGGGATATCACTTAGTTTGTCTGTGTCCTCAGAAAAATTAGTAACAGTAAGATTTGTTATCGCACTGTTAAAATCGATCCTACACCCAGATGTTATAAACCTCTCACCGATCCACCTGTTCTTAAAAGTCGAATACCGCATAGCGGGATTTTCAGTTGTTTTCAAATCCACAGTAAAAAGTCTATTCTTTCGGGTATAGTTGCTATGGATGGTGCATAGTAACAGCCGCTCCAATATATTTGTCTGGCCAGAACGGGTAAAAGATAGTTGTAAACCATACATGTCGTTTTTCTTATACAGGATGTTGCCTTTCCCTATAGGTCGTTTATCCTCATTGGCAGATATACACTTCAATGAAACATCGCCATAATCTGCCTTAACTTGTTTGTTTATGTAGGATTCAAATCCGTAATCATCCGTATTCAACGGATTTCCTGCCATGCTTTCCAAACTGGCCTCCACGTTATTTATAAGAAAACTTTTTACCTTATCAGCCGGATATATTTCTATACCATCGTTTAAACTGTTGTCTGAAATAATTGCATAATTTATGTATAATTCTATATATCCGCTTGCTTCAGGAAGCCTTATCTGTGCCCCTTCTCCTGTATGACCGGTTAAAAAACCAACGGTTCCTTGCGATAGTTTTATGAGATCCGTATTTGTCAGCCACTTATTCGCAGACCTTGTATTCGAATATGGTTGTCCAGATGCTCTATTAAAATCGGTAAACCCTATAACAAAGCTGTTTTTAACAATATTTCCACTTGTTGCCGATATCCATCCTACTCCTTTATAATAGGTGTTACCGTAATACATCAGCGGTGTTCCGTGCTCATCTTTTAGAACCAAATCACAATATAGCTCTATAGCACGTGTCCTTTCATCTTTTTCGGTAACTTCCGAATCAAATGGGTTTTCACGGGTATTTACATATGCATCCACTTTCAGACGCAAAAAATTATCTCCATCTGTGCTAATGATAAATCCATCCTTATTTTTAAACATCCAATTGTTTTTCGCACTACTATCCCCAGTATAGTTAATCTCTGCTCCCATCAATGTACTGTTCTCTCCTTTTTCTTCATACAAAAGGAATTTACCTTTTTCCCAAGGCTGGCAATCATTATACACCTTTAATGTAAATTTGCTGTTCTCCGTTGTAGTTTCCAGATCACGCAAACCGTCCTCTGTTATATTATATTCCAGGTAATCATTCAGGGCATAAATCGAACTTGTTATACTTACGTTGTTTATCATTTCTTCAAACCCGTAAGGGGCATTTGCCGACATAAAACCGATATCTGACATATCACCCAAAGCAAATGGTACATTTTCATCTGCAATGTATGACAGTGTATCGAAGTTATATGCTTTCATTTGTAACCCATGTGCTACCGTATTATAGTCATATATGTATACCGACGCATCACGCTGAACCATCATAAGCCCGAACGGTTTCAGTATGCTTTCTATTACTTCTTTGCACGACATTGGCATATCTTCTTCGTCGTAGAAATTAGCCGACTGGATATATAGTTTATGTAGCAGGCTTTCCGAAGGCAAAAGGGTGATTCCTCCTGCCGTGGTAGTACATCCGATATACAGCTTGCTGAATGGTATTGCCAGTTTATTAAAACATCTTTTCAGTTGCGTGATCATAGGCTGTACATCTGTGTATCTTGCCTCTGTATCACTGGTAAACTTCAAGCGTTCCAAAATATTGAAATCTGCTGCCGTAAATTCGACTGTATAGGGTGGATACAACGCTAAGTTTTCTTCATATAGTTCCGGATCCAGCCAACCCATCCAATAGAGCGAGCCGCCTCTATAAAACTTAACCAGATAATCCTGCATATTGTCAGTATGTAGGTTCTCAAAATGAAAGATAGTCGTACTGATTAGGCTAAGTGTAGCCCCACTCCCTTGCAAGGGAGTCAACTTCTTTACATCCCCATACTGAAGGACGAAGGGAACATCTGTAGCTTTGATCTCTTCTACTTTCACCGTATCTTTAGTTAAAATCTCGACACGATTAAGAATATTATCGAATCCTTTAAACTCGTAATAGTATTTCACGTTCATTATCTCATCCTCCCCTGTTTACGTGCATAGTTATCTACTACGGCAACAAGATTGCTTCCGCTACCTACGAGTTTGCCAGTGATATGTATTGTCTCCTCCCTGTTTCCTTTGTTGATTGCGTTATACAGGTTATTTTGCTGCGACTTGTTAAGGATCATTTCGCCACTATTAACACGTGCAAGGACCTTGTCACCGGTATACATGCCACCAGGAACAATACCGCCTTGCTCGAACTTTGGCAGATTGGCCATTAACCCTACCATAGTTGCTACCGCCGATACAGCCTGTATCCATCCGATAAAAGGAGTAGACGCAGCACTTGCGGCTGAACCAGATATGGCTACGGCTGAGTTTCCGTCCACCAATTGCCGCATGACAGGCAACACCGAACTGATTGCATTCGTCATATTCCCCGCCCAGTTCATCCAATCAGATGCGGATTCTCCCATCAAGCCACCAAGGGACTGAAAGGCTGACCCTATCGAAGAAATGGCAACAGAGGTTTCTTGTAATTCACTTCGATACTTGTAATATGCCTCTGCCTCTTCATTTATATTTTTGATCTTCTTTTGCTGCATTTCGTCGTTGAGAATAGCAACATCTCCGATCGGATTTTTACCTTCAGTATCACCGGCCGACAAACCAGGAGCCTCCATAGGCTTTGCATTAAGCACAAGGTCAATCACCAGTTTGTTTTCCTTCCTGATCTTATCCAGTTGCTTCTGCAATTTGTCCTGTTCACGCAACAAGTCGAAGCGTATCTCCGGATTCACCTCGTTGGATATACGTTCTTTCAACTTTAATATTTTATTCGACAGGTCTTTTTCCGAACCCAACTGTATGGGTATCTCTACATTACCGGAAGAACCGCCAACTTTTATATCCTTTTCTTCCTCTTTTGCCTTATCCAATAAAACCAACTGCTCATTCAGGTACTTTACCGATTCTTTATATAGAACATTCTTAGCTTCAAGTTTATATACTATTTCTTGCTGAGCTTCTATTTCTTTTTCAAGCTTCTTCTTTAAATTTATATCTGCATACGACGTACCCAGATTGGGTAATCCGGTCAAATGTTTAACTAATAAATCTCCTGCATTTTTTGTCTTTTGCTTGTCATTTATTTCGGCAAGCGCCTTTTTTAACTGCCCCAATCTATCCATTGCAGATCGAAATTCTTTTTCCGAAACAATTGGATCATCATTCCTTTTGTTGAATTGACGCATCGTTTCATTGATAGCAGATCTTCTATCTCCAAGGACCATCCATCCTTCAATTTCTTTTTCTAACTGTTTTTTTCTATATGTTACCCCTTCAGATATTATTTCGTTTTGCTTTTGTTGATCAGACTTTAGTAACTCTGTGGCTTGCATCACCATTTTAGACAGACTGTCAAATGTCTCTTTTAGTATACCGTTCGATTTGTTCAACGTCAAAATAAACCCCTCCCAAGCCGACGACAGACCGTTTATAGAGCCAGCAAGGTTATCGTTATTTATCTTCTGCTGTTCAATAGCGGTATTGGTGCCAGTAATAGCTTTTACATACTCTTTATATTGGTCTTTTGCGTTTACAATGGCAAGCGCCGCCGTCACACTCTCTTTGCCGAACATCTTGGTCATTCCGGTTGCGTCCAAATTCTTTTTAGCAAGGTTATCGAGCGCAGCGGTAAGCCCCACTACGGAAGGTTTAAGATTCTTATCCGTACTTGCTTCAAGCGTAAGAAAGATGTTTCGTAGATTCGTACCCGCTTCACTGGCTTCCGAAATCTTCGGGGCGATAGCTTCAATGGCAGCTACCAATTCATTGTACTTAACACCTACACTACTGGCAGCTCCACCGGATTTCTCGATGGCTTTTGACAAATATTGTATATCTGCCGAACCGGCTTGTGAAGCTGCGGCAAGTATATTAACATACTCACCTGCCTTATCTGCCGATTCTCCCATTTGGTTTATAGATCCAGACAGAGCTTTAGCAGCTTCAGGGACGTCCATGCCTGCTGCTTCGGCAAGAGTGATGGCCTGTTTTGTAACTTCGCTCAATGCTTCTTTGTTCTTCAGCAGTTCGGGCTGTTGCGAACCTATAAGCTGAAAGGCTTCCACAACCTGCGATGCTGTCTGGGTAGAGGTAGAACCCAGTTCTATGGCTTTCTGCTTAAAGAACTCCATATCCGTTGCTGAAAGCCCGGTGATGGAGCGGAGTGAGGATAGGGATTTTTCAAACTGCATACTTGTTTTTATTGCGTCAGTAAACGCAACCGACACGCCTGCCATGGCGGCAAACGATCCGACAAACGAACGCATACCGACAGACACTGCTTTTGCTGTTTTCTCAAACGATTTGATCTGCGCTTTGCTCTTCTTGATATTCCGATCAAACTGGTCGTTCTTCAATAGTATCCGTGTTACTAAATCCGCTGGCATTGTTTTTGTTTTTTATAAAATCCTGTATTTTATTCCTCAATCTACTTATCTCTTCGTCAGTAGGGGCTTTCGGTTTATCTTCATTTTCTTCATTTTCTTCGTCCCAAGGAAACTTCAGCAGATCCAATGGTGCAAGTTTCCTTGTCGAATTTCCTTGTGCGATGACGTACATCAATAGGCGAGTCTGTTCCCAAGATTCCCTATGCTTATGAGATGAACGCTCCAAAAGGGGCTGTATCTCATACATTTGCATTCTATCTAGAACGTACTCGGAAGAAATCCCAATATCAACCGTCAGTATCTGATATATTTCCCGGATCGTTAGCCTTTTTTTTTTCGCCTTCCGACGGTTCATCTCCCGAAAGTAGGTTCATGCGTTCTGTTTCAGTATTCATCCACTTCATAAGCTCTTGTATCTTTTTCGGCTCATCGTCAAGAACATTCGTAAAGTCCTCAAATGACAGGTCGAAACCATCATTATTGGCAATTAAGAAACAGAAGATCAAAAGGAACACATTCATTGTCTTATCCGGCGTAAAGGGCACGCCCGCGATCTGTTCGTACAGAAACAAGCCGCGTAGCGTGTACTTTAATTTATAGGTATTCCCTTTCAATTCGATCATTTTGCACGCTTTTTAAGTGGTCCGCATCCGGTGAACGTAGCTGTGTAAGTAGCTTTATCTCCATCAGGAGCATTTGCATCTAATTGGGTAAGCAACACTTCACCTTCATATCCTCCTTCAGAAATAGTCCATCCTCCTTCCGGTTTGCCTCCTATGTCATCAGCATTGCCGGCAATGCTGAACGCAACAAACAGTTTTTTACCTGCCAACAGAGCATCCATCAGTTCGTCATAATCCGCTTCGATCATCATATTCTCAGAGGTCATAGACCAAGTCACTTTCCCGGCTTCACTATCACCAAAGATACCAGTGTCCTTGTTAGATGTTTCAATCACTTCTCGACTGGTTGTCAATGTATGATTTGTAGCCGCACCTAGTGCCGTATACGTGAAACTGGGTGACTCCCCGCTGCGTTTGAATAACATCAAATCGCTTCCTTTTACTACTGACATGTTACTTCCTCCCTTTTTTATTCGCTATCTTTATAATAGCTTTTGATAATTCATTTTTAATATTGCTAAATATTTGCTGTTCAGTCTGATCATTTGCCAACTTGAAAAACCAATGAGGCTTTATTCTTCCGGTTCTCCTTCCTTTCCCTTTCCTCTGATAGAAAAATCCCCAACGACCAACCTTACGTTTAACCTTGTTTTCTTCAGTACGATATTGATATCCTTGCGTGTGACGCTCATTAGTACCAAATTCAAACCACGGAATCAAGTAGTTGGACATGATATGTACAAGAGATAGAAGATCCTTCACTTTAACCCTCACAGTAGCTACACGCCTGATCTTCGTAACTTGTTTACCGGTCTTTTTCCTAGTGATGGTTTCTTTTTTATACATAGGGATATTAAGTCCGGTCTTCAAAAAATTCTCGTCCGTTTTCTTTTTTAAGATATTGGCAGAGCTTCGAAGTGCCATCAACTCAACTTTCTTCATTTCGGGACCGGATAGGCGGTCAAGCATATCCAGAATTTCTTTGCCATCAGCTTGTATGCTCATTCCGTCAGCCATCAGATTCTATTTGAAAGTCCAAATTCTGAAAAAAACCATTACCATCCACACCCGAAGATCCGCTCACTAATATGCATGATTGAATGTTTTTACTTCTGTATCCGTCCAATCCGGCCATAATGCTGTCAGCTATCGCATCCGCTTCATCGAATTTGTCGGAAATGACACTAATACCATAGTCCATCCTATAATCATCCACACCATCTTTTGTTCGTCTTGCTACAAAGCTGGAGCAATTATAAACCACATATGGAAAGCGAACGACTTGGTCGGCTATCACTGGGTATATGCCCGTCTTGTTAGGCAATATTTCTTCCAGTCTTTTGAACAATTCTTTGTTTACTCGTTGCATAAATCTTCGCGTATTATATCGTACCGGATTATACCTCTCTTCATAGTGCGCACACGAACAATATTGTACCGTTCGCCATTATATTCAACTTTCCATTCTACACCTGCACCCACCACAAGGTATGTAAAAACTGTATAGACATTCTCGATGGTTTCTGCTTGGTAGGCATTAGCATCTGATTCCACATGATCCTTTACTTCCGAAAGCCTTTGAGCATCTACGACATAAACCGTTTCAGAAGCTCCCGTCTCAGATATTCGGATCTCTGGTCTCAGGAATATTACCATTTCATTAAAATTGCCTATTCTGTAGTCACTGTTTTCCATATTCTTGGATTTGCGAGCCTCTGCGAGGCAGTTGTACGTTCATCAAGAGCATCGGCCGGATTCTCGAATAGCGATGATGCTTTCAGAAGAATGGCGGCTTTAAGCGTATTCGGAAATCCGCCTTCAAACGTTGAAAACTTCCTTCCGCAAAAGCCCTCGATATATTCGGCAGAAGCTAAAAGAACTGTCGTAAGTTCTTCATCCAAGGAGCCGTCTACCGGCATTCTGAGATGCTTCTTCAATTCGTCCAATGATACCGGGCATTCTTCTAATGTCATACTATTCTCCTTTCGTTAGAGTATCGATTATTTGCCTTGCCGTAACGCTCCCGATACCCGGAACATCCGTCAATGATTCTTTTGCATCCAACACCTGACTCTTTGTAAATAAGCCTTCTTTTATCAAGGCCGCCCGACCCGGAAGATCAAGCGGTAAATCACTTTTGATCTGATCCGCATCAGCGGGGAGAACAAAGCCATCCTCTATGAGTTGTTTGGCCATCTCATCCGATAAATTGACTTTGTCTCCTTTAAAATAGGCAAGCCCCGCTTTTGCTTTTCTAAATACTACCCACATAACTTAAGCGATTGTAATATCTTTGATTGCTGCGAAAGCTTCTTTGCGCTTGATAAAGATGTTATGATAAGCATTCAGGGTGACTTCGTATGCACCGAACTTTTTCATTGTATACGGATCGACAATCAAATCCAAACCTCCCCAACCCATAATCCAGAGATTAGACCAATCACCGAAAATAAGCGCAGAGCACTTCTTTGTAGCCGTGCCCTTGGTCAAATCTGACGGAATCAAATTAGAAGCCAATGCCCGGTATCCGTTCATTTCTCCTCCTTCCCAGATATACCCAGCTACATTCGCCGATTTTAACGTAGTCTTTGCTTCGCCTCTTACCTTCGCATTCGTCACATATGCCATTGACGACACGTCAGCATTCTTAATCGCGATAGCTGTTTCCAGATCCACAATCTTTTTAAAAGTGATCGGACCACCATTATCACCGATAGCCACCGAACCGATACCGTCCGTATTCAAAACGCCTTTCGGCTGTTTTGATCCGGTACCATTAAGGGCTGCTGTTTCGAGTAATTCAGCATGCGAAGCCATAATGTCGTTGATAATCACCCGATCAATATCCAAGTTCGATTGAATAGTTAATTGTTTGGAAATAGGCACATTAACAAAGCAACGCATCGGATTAACAGATACTTTGCTAAATTGCTTCTTTGTATCCGATCCTTCTTCATTTTCGTCCAGCCATCCCATAGTGATAGCTTCGCCTTGAATCAAATCGATATTATTAACCAGTCCTCCCATATAGGTAGCTCCTGCTTGTGTCAAGATCAATCTGTTTCTCAAAGCCTCCTGATACATCATCTGAGATGTAACCGTATATCCACCGTCAGCCGGTGTCGTTACGTTCTGACCGTCAAAGGCACGTCCTTCAACATGCATTCGGCTGTTTAAAAGTGCGGACGGAATACCTACACCGGTCAATTTATATCCACATCTTTTTGCCTCCTTTTCTGCCTCCTGAGCCATTTCCGCTTCAACGCCGGTCAGTTGTGATCCATTTTCTCCGGAGGCTTCACGGATAAATTTTGCAAAACTGAAATCCTTGGCCACATCACGGATATTCTGCTGGTCAGCCTGTGCCGTAGCAGCAGCCCGTTCAGCTGCCTCATTCAAGTTGATAGCGTTTAATTCTTCTACCAATTCGGAAACCCTATCGGCTGACGAACGAAATTCATCTCTCTTGTCTTTATCTGACAAAAGCTCGTTCATTCGGGTTCTTTCCTGCTCCAATTCCCTCGTTACTTCATGTTTCTTTCTCATATCGCTTATATATTGATGTTTAACAATTTGACATAGTTATTGCAGTACGGCACATAAGATCAAGAGCCAAGGCCCGGTCTTCGTCTGCATCACGTTCTTTTTGGTCATTATTAGCATTGATATCCGGTTCCTGGTCTTCGATCGTACAGATATATCCATCTGCTGACATCCTTTCTATTGTCTCCCCTATAGGATCTGTACCTACTGATCTCACCAAGGCATTTTTATTCGACGGAAGAGGAGTAACAGATATCTCAAGTAATTCACAACGACCGTAATAATAGGTTTCATTTTTGCCACCTAAAGCTTCATCCCCTTCACCAAACTTTCCACGTTCTAAAGGCATGAAACCCACAGATACGCCGCGAAGCGTACCGGCCAGCACTTTTCTAAAAACTTTGTCCGCCAATGGATTCAAATCTTCCGCTTCAAAACGAATTTCCCCCACCAGTTTTTTATCTTCTATCCAAGCACGGGCAGTGCCGATCGTTTGGTCAGGATCACTACTTCGACCGTTATGATTGTAAAATGCAACTCCTATCCGATTGAAACGTTTCAAATCCCATTTGTCTGCCGACAGGACTGTTCCATATGTGTCGCGGGTTTCGTCTGAAAAGACGAACTGCACGGTTCTTGTTTTTTCGGCCTCTTTTCTATTCATTTGCTTACTTTTTCCTTTGGTAATACTTCTTTTCCTACAATGTTTTCGTTGCCTGGATACAACATATCATCAAGTCCATCCATCCGGTTCATATTTTCCATTTCGCGCACCTCGTTACGGGATAACCAGCCATCCAAAACCGCATTGTGATAAAAATTTGACCGGCTTGTCATATCTCCACGCATCAACCCGTTCAGATTAAACTTGGTTTCGTACCTGCCTAATTCATCCTCAAAAAACAGCTTTCTGTCCATTTCCTGTTCATACCGCTTAACGGATGGGCGAATAGAATACTTAGCGTATTGGATATCTTGATGTTCTATATTTGAAAATGTCGCTCTTGACAAATCAGCCAACATGTGAGGAGGGAGGTTAAATATCCTAGCGATATCCTGCAAAGCAAATGTTCGTGTTTGCAACATCTGAGCTGCCTCCGGAGCGATACCAACCTGTTTATACTTTACACCCTGGTCAAGGATAGGAGTACCAAAGTTTTTTGCCTGATTAAATGCCTTGATAAAATCGGCCATAGCATTAGCTCCAAGTGTTTTATCCGTCTCAAGAACAGACTTGACATTCCCCCCTTGTTCAAAAAACTCGTTTCCGAAAGACTGAGCAGAAATTCCACTGCTAATAGCTGCGGCATTGTAAATAATGGGATTCACGCCTGTAATACCATCTTCTGACATCCCGAAAAAATGCAGCATGTCTTCATCCGGATAGGTCCCGTCGAAAAAGAGGCTACCGGCCACAATATACCATTTACGTGCATTTCTAAACACAACACTCACTAACCGGGGATGGACCGGTATCAATTCCACCGGATCACCTTTCATATCCCGACGGATAATAACAAAAGCATTCCCCCAACCTTCCAAACATGAATTAGTGTATTCCCAAAAAGTAAACACATTCATCCAGCCGTTGGGTTTGTATTTTATCAGCTTGTATATATTGTGCTTACGGGCATCATGCCGCCCGGTTTCGTCGATAGAAAAAACGGTTTTAGGTAGGGAAGCTACCGTCTCAGAACGAAGACGGATTGCCGCATATACGGCAGTGAAACGCATTGCTTGTTCTGTGTTTACAGATGATAAGGCAGAACGGAATGAAGAAATAGAAGATAATCCGTTTCCCATGCTGTCAAAAGATCCTCTCGAACTTCTTGTTTTAAAAGAGGAAACCTTGCGTTTAAATATACCCAATAAGCTTTCCATTCTCCGCATTTTTTCACAAAATACAGATACTTATTTGATATATGCAACACAGCACACAAAGATTAACAATCTGTAAATAAGCAAATTAAGTCTTTATTTGCAATCTGAAAGTAAGATTACAAATGAAATCTGAAAATGAAAAAATAATTTAAACAAAACACATAAAAATCATAAATTTACAAAAAAATAGCCTCTTACGAAAAGAGGCTATAAAATAATCAAAATCATTTGCAATTTTGGAAAAACAAATTAACTTTTTTTATTTGTTATTTCCGTCTGTCTGCTTCTTCAAGCTCTTAAACGCTTTCAATAAAAACTCAATAAACGTTATATCGTCTTTAAACTGATCCACATAATCCACATCTAAAGATCGGACATAGTTGTATGTCAACTCTTCAAGTGAATCACATATTTCATCAACTTTATACCGGGTGTTTATCATCTTGTTGAAAACTTCATAATCATATTCTACCATAACATTTCCTCCTATTCAAAATCAATGCAACTAAAAACAACATTAAGTAACTCCTCAAATGTATCTTCACTATATACCGGCATCGTGCGGCCACGATAGTAGGGATTCGGCTTGTTCCGGCCATACTTCAGACCTTCATCTATCAACACGCAATAGCTCCGCCATCCGGCATTTACTCTCTCCATATACCCTATACTGCAAAGCCCATCGTTAAAATACTCTACATTTATGGTAACACCATGCTTTCGAAGTAACCGGGTTGCACTTATCATCCCATCACCGACGGCCGGAGGAAGTGGTAAGTTCTTACTTTCCGGTAAAGCCCGGATCCCGTCGTTGTTGATTCGCTGGATCAGTTCCGTTTTCGCCTCATTGTCCAACGGTAGTGACATAATGTGCTGGACTGTATCGACTATCGCATCTGCCTTTGACATTGATTGTGGGTTCATGGCACGGTGAAAGACTTGACGGTATACTTCGAAGACTTCGCGCTTCTTTCGGGCAATGAAATATTCAAGGCAGGGAATGGATAGATAGTATTCTTCTTTTATCGACGAACCCACCCCATTTTGGCACTCCACCGTTTGGGGGAGTGCCTTAAAATCAATGTCTTGAACAAATAAATTACTACTTTTCAGTGTTTGAACAGCCTTATCTTTTCTACTGTATGCAAGTGGCCAAACATCGTCTAAATTTACCGGAAAATCATTACCGGAAGCCTGTAAGTTCACAATTTCTTCAAAGTATAATCTTATATCCGAAGAAACACTATTTTTCATCAACTTATTCATAACGATGTTTCCCCTCCATTCATTACATCATATGCTCCGGCAAGTACAAATACAAAGAAAAAACATAGGATAAGTAGGATGCACATCTTTACATCTTCTACTTTTTCAACAGGGATTACATCTTGCCAAGGTTCCGGCAGACGCTTCTTAAGATTTATGACTAAGGCAAAAAGCATTGCCCATGAAAAGATTGTTCCGACTTTGACGGATGCGGGAACAGAAGTTGTTCTCGCAGCTGAAATTGTTTGTTTCATCTTGTTGTAGCGTTAGATGAATTAATAAAAAGCAGTTCTATATAATCCAAGTTTGCTACAACAACATACATCAGAGATATATGAACGGATTATAATAGAACTGCCAATGCCTTCTATCTTCTCTTGACCTGCTCGCTTGCAGTGCCTATATGTTATTGTAGCACTGCAAAGATGAAACAAAGTTTTGAAAAAAGCAAATTATCAATGCAAAATCAAATCTTTACAAAAGACACTACCATTTTCAAAATAAATAGTACATGAAAAATTTGTTCTTATCATAGCCCCAAAACTATTTTGGCTATCAACATATGAATTTATCTCATATGTAGCATTCCCTACATATTCAGTATTGTCGACTTTATGCTGAGAATCGGGGAATACTGCTGAAGATGGAGATTTTAGTTTTTTCTTAACAAAATCCTTCGCATAATTGTACGCCAATATCTTATCACTATAATTACCAGTATATCTTGTATCTTCGTTAACATTTTTATTATCTGATTCATTATCCGATCCAGAATATGAATTATGATTTCCAATTAAAGATACAATGCCCCAAAGCATAATTACTATTACTACAAATTTAAGACATCCACCTTCTTTTTTTTTCTTTGTTTCCTGATTCATTACTTTACAATTTAATATTTTATATTATCATCTTTCTCCATTTCAAAATCTACGGCCACAAAATCAAGTTTTCCCATAAACTGTTATCATTTTCACAATCACCGCAAAGATACGTCTATTTTTGATAACACAATTGTATAGTGCAGATTTTCAAATCATGATCTACAAATTACCATCATAATATAATTTCTCAAATATTTCGTTTCAACACCCTTGTTTATTAACCAAATGGTTATTACATTTGCAATGTCATAACAGAGTGCACAATGTATGATGACGAAGAAGAGCTAAAGGCTCGGATTGAGGCCGCGGAAAAAGACCTCGGTTTCTTTTCCCTCTACTGGGATGACATTCGGGAAACTGATTGGATTTCGGACGAGGAGCTTGAGGAAAGTGTCAATGACGCTTTAGACGATTTAATTGATGCCAAACGAAAGCTGAAAGAAAGCGGTAGTCCCCCATAGTGGGGCTACCTTTTCGCAACAACATATTAAAAATCAGAATTATGGACGCAAAAGCAGAAATCAAGAAATGGAAAGCGGAGTTTGCATTAGCAAACACGAAAGAAGAACGGGCGGAATATGACAAGCGATTTAAAACATTCCTTTCTTCATTATCTCCGGCCGAAAAGAAAAAGTTTGCCCAGGCATACCGCGAAGGAGCAAAGGACGCCATAGATGAAGCCAATAAGATTGCAAGAATCATCGAACGCAAAAAGAAGCTTGACGGTGTCCTCAATTTTGCCTCTATGTCTTATATTGCAGAGCATTATTTCGGAAAATCCCGCCAATGGCTATACCACCGTATCAACGGAAATACGGTAAACGGCAAACCAGCTGATTTCACACCCGAAGAACTTAAAACATTCTCGCTCGCCCTGTCCGACCTCGGTGAAATGCTTAAACGTGCATCCTCTGCCATCCTATAAGTTGGAATAGATGTATCATGCAAGGTTGTCGAATCACTAGGTAAAAGACTTGATATCATCTAACATTTCCGTTATTTGACAACACATCTTCTATTTTACCTATAGACTTGATAATCTGCTCAGAATTACTTCTCAATATATGGTTCTGGCATTCTAAATCGCGTATTCTTTCCGCTTGCTTTCGGATCACCTGCGTATTACGCTGAAACGCATGTACCGCCTGCATGACGGCTTTTGAAGCTTGATGTAGCTTTACCTCATTCATCAGATACAACAAAGCATCCCGGTCCCTATCTGATAGGGACCGGATTAAGATGTTATTTATCTTTTTCATTCAATTCCTTTCAATAAGCGGTAACACCCCGGCCTTTTTCAACTTCTCATACAGAAAAATTCGGCCTTTCTGCCTCCATTCAGTATTTAAAACCGAATCTCTACTCCCATCCTTGTGCATAATGGGGACCGATTTGCTATGCACATACCCTTGAGTTATGTACGGCGAATACAGGATCCATTGCCCGTTTACTTTTCTCTGTATCTTCAACTCCTCCAATAACCGGTTAAAAGACTTAGCAGTCATTCCGTAATCCTGTGCAATCTGTGTAATGGTAACCGTTTCCTTGCTATTCAATATAATCTCCAGATAATCCGTCTTTTTCTTCATTTCGACTATCTCCGTACTCATAATCGATATCTGCTTCAGCTGTTCTTCTATCTGCTCCTGTTGTTTTGCCGCCAACATCAATGCCTGGCTAAACGATCCAGGTATAACAAAAGCCGATTGTGTTTTTTCTCTTAATTTCTTTTCACATTCAATAAAATACCTACGTGCTTGCTTCCCTTTATCATTACCTTCAACCATTGATAATTCCTTAGCAGCATCGATAGTCAGGGCGTATTCTATCTGGGGACGACCACCTTGGGGTTTTTGATAAGATTGTCAAAAACTACATAGTCTTCATTTTCTACTAAACCGTATTTCTCGATACGGTTTTTAATCCAATTAGCAAACTCTTGTTTGCTTTCTAAAAACTGGTGCAAATCTCTTGCTCTAACTACACTCTTACCGTTTTTCTCTGTAATCTTAACTAATACTTCCATTTTATTTAGCAATTAAATCGTTGATAATTATATTGTTTTAAAAATTAACAAAACTCACTCCATTATACTGATACATATCATCCCCATCCTGTGACATATAGCCACCAATGGCATTCGCCATTGCGACAACACCGTCAATCTTTTCAATGCTCTTCCTCTTGTCCATTTTGATATTATCATTTGCATCCCGATATATCACCACATTTCGAAACATCCAGCGAATAACCGGATTGCCCATCAAATCAACAGAAGCGGAAGTAACGTCAGCCTCCAACTGCTTCGTAGGCTCGCTCATGTTCTGGATCCCCTGACTAAACTGGTCAAGTATACCGTCGAAACCTTCCTTTTGCAATCCCTGTATCACTCCATGATATGCCTTGGCAGGGTCGAAAGCGAGATTCCGGACATCATACTTTTTCAAAATAGCCGACATCTCGCTTACCATGACATCGATATCTATTACATCACCGGGGGTCACATTTATCCAACCCTCCTTTTGCCATTGCCTATAATCTACCCTATCTTCCTTTTGCAAAATTTTACCCTCCGGAATCCAAAAATACATCCTGAATGCCGGGTGCCGGAGCTTCGGAAAATAAAGTGCAAGCGCATTAATATCCACATGGGCCGCCAGGTCAAGACCGGCATAACATTCCTGGCCGATCAGATCATCTTCTGTAGTTCCATAATTACAAGCCGCTACCTTTTCATCCTGGATCCAAACATCCGGAGCATCCACCCAGAGATTCAAGTTCTTGGTTTTAAAGTTTACCTCTGTAGTACCGCCTTTATTCAACGCCTGCTCAAATTCCATTTGCATAAAATCTTCATAAACAGACACACCAAGATTAGGACAAGCCTTTGTCCACACCGCAGGATCCTTCCAGTCATCTTCTTTGTCAAGCGAATAAATCAGCGCAAACGTACTTTCCTCCTTTACATCCCCACGCAAGACATCTATATAATGCCTACGCATAGAATAGTAAGGCGATGACATATCAAACCCAGCCGTAGTGATTGAAAATATAAGAGGCTGCCGCCTGGCCCCCATACCGGAACGAAGCAGATTGTAAATATCATCATTCGGCCAAGCATGCATCTCATCACATATACCACAATGAGGCGATAGACCGTCCTTGTTTTTGGTCTCTTTAGACAGCGGTTTATAAGATGATGCCGTAGATTCCATAACGATGGAAGTAGTCCACTTCTTCACATATTTGCTTAATATGGGTGATTGCTCCACCATCATACCGGCTGCTTGCCAACAGATTGCAGCCTGGTCCTTATCAACGGCCGCACTATAAACCTCCGCTCCCTGTTCACCATCAAGTATCAACATATAGAGTGCGATAACAGCAGCGAGGAACGTCTTTCCATTCTTTCTAGCTACTTCTACATCCGCATATTTAAACCGTCGGACACCGTTCTTCGTCTTCCATCCGAACACAACCCATAAGATAAAGCATTGCCAATCTTCCGGCACAAATTCCTGTCCTGCCCATTCTCCCTTGTAATGCCGTAGGAACTGGCAAATACCAAGTACTTTCTTGGCTGCTTTTTCATCAAAATACAGTCCCATTTCGGCAGCTTGCTTTAAATCACGCACATGCCTTTCTACCGCCAACCGTTCCAATTCCCCGGCTTTCCGTTTTCCAGACATCACATTGTCGATGTATGACAACGCCTTATCCTTGTATATTTCTTCCTTTTTCCTTTTCATCTTATTCCATTTAAAAATTGAGCCAATTCGTCCTCCTCTTCTTTAGGTGATTGGTTGATTTTCTGCCTACTCATAGGCGTAAAACCAAATTCCGCCCCCAGCCTGTTAACATAGTCAAATGCTTTAAACATCATAGATACCTCTTTGCCCGAAACCCCATCCAACATTCGCTCACCTGTATCCACGTTGTCCATGATATTTGTCATGCAGGTAAAAACAAAATCCAAGCTAAACGCATATAAGGCCAAATGCTCAAGGTCAAGCTCCGTCAGAACGCCCAGCGCAATCAACTGGTTGGCTTTCGTCTTAAAAATATCCTTCGATCGCTTTGTCTTCAAAACCTTTAATTTTGCAGTCGAAGTGATCTGCTCGATGGATGTCAGCTTTTCTGCCGAATCACTGTTACCCGACATCCTGCACGGCTGGTCCGTTCCACGAAGTTTTTTAACTTCATCCAAAATTTTAGGTCTGCCCTTTCCCATTTTTTACATATTTTTAGTTTACAATAAAAAGTCCAATTTTGCACGCACGCGGAGCGAGGTGTGTTGTGGTCTTGGAGACATGTCCCCTTAGAGATTTGATACCCCCCTCCCCTGATACTATTTCGTCATTTTTTCTCAATTTACACCGTCATTTTCTCGTGCGCGTACATTATAAAGCCTCTGAGACAACAACTTATAGGGTTGTCAATCCATCGAGATAATTATACATGATATAATTTCCATTTAAACCCATTTTTCTTTTGATTTTAGAAAGCTTCATCTAGCGTGCGTGCTGCTGGATTATCCAGCCTTAACTTTCCGTTAATGCTTTCTAAATAGATTTCTGTCGTTTCGATCCTACGATGTCCAAGCATTTGTTGGACCGCTTTGATATCGGCACCATTGAGTAGTGCCATCACTGCTGCCGTATGTCGAAGCGAATGGGATGTCTTTTGCCTTGAATATATACCGGATTTAACCATGTAAGACTTAACAATCCTACCTATTCTGTCAGGAGTCATTTGCCTTTCGCCCGTCGTACTATGTGTTAAAAACACAAACTCATCATCGCAGGCTACCCCACGAAAAGACAAGTAATCATCTATAATAGGATCTATCGCTTTGTGCGTAAGACCAACCAATTGCCCGCCCACTTCTTCCCCTTTCCGGAAAACCTCGACAATATATCCGGAGTCTGATCTATTGATATGATTAATTCTCAATCTCGATACTTCCACACAACGAAAGCCGGAACGAAGCATAAGGTTTATCATGGCATAATCCCTTTTGCCTACTAAACTATCACGTGGTATAACAGATAACAATCTCAACACCTCTTCTTTTTCAAGGTGCAATTTCATGTGCGAATTTGACTTATTCTTAAGCCTTATTCCAGCAGCTATATTTTCGTGCTCGCCAGCTATTTCGGCATAACGATAAAATTGTCTCACGGCTTTAAGATAGGAGTCTACAGTATTGGCAGACAATCCTTTATTAATAAGATAGTTTTTATAGGCAAGAATATCCGCTCTGTCTAAATACTTGATATTCCTTCCTTCCATAACAACCCATCTTTTAAAAAAATCAAGGTTATTGGAATACAACTTTTTGGTGTTATCTTTTACATCGAGATTTTTTAAAAAATCCTCTTTTACTTCTTCAAAATAATGTACCATAACTTTTATATTTTGTTCGTGGACGCCAGGGAATCGAACCCCTTTCTTCCCCAGTAAGGGACGCTCTACCATTAAGCTATACGCCCGGTTGCCGGTCTTTCCCGGCTGTCAAAGAAAACAACAAAACTTGCTGCCTCCCTGCGGTAATTGCTCCCGGATAGCCGACCAAAGCACACCGGGATGTTGTTTGAAATAATAAATAGAAACAAAATAACCGGTCTCTCACCGGACGCTGTCCTTTAGCAGCGGAATTGATTAATTAAACATTGATTATTAATATTCATCCTACTATGTTCGCCTATCAAGGTTCACACCTCAGATGTTCATTTCTTTCGTGATTTGAGCTATTCCGACTGGTCATTCGGTTTTTCCGAACAACTGATTTTTATTTCGTCGTTGATTCGGAACATACTATCACTGATAAAATCGTATATCTTATACATTAGTTCCGGTTCTTGCGGAACTGGTTGATAAACATATACCCTCTTTCCTGCACCTTTCATCCATCCTGCCTCTGTATTAGCAGATCGACCACAAGGGAGAACCATTACACATACGTCGGCCCATTTCATACCATTAAAGTCTGATTCAAACCCTTCAATGGCAATATGATGCTTTAATGCGTGTTTATACATTTGGATATCCCATTTTTCCCAGTTCTTATCTATGTCAGACCACGAAAAGCCACCACGCCCATGAGGAGGATTTTTGAAGTCATAAACCTCATGTCCTACATCCCGGAGAAACTTCACAACGTCCTGTTGAAATGAGTTTCTCCAACTACTTGCTACATATATTTTTGCCATATTATTTTTATTTGTTTCTTTGTAAAAAAAATCATATGAAAACACTACTTATCATTTTAGGGATTATTTTAGGTTTAATAGGTACTTTATTATCCATTTTCATACCAATGAAAAAATATAAAGAAGATCCTGCTGTAGTTCGAGACTACCTTCTATACCATGCATGTTCTGAACTTTCAAAAGAAAACAAATCTTCCTTAATACGATCAACTACTTTATTTGAAGCCAAAAGCCTCGCTTGACCAATTGTTTCTATGATTCGTTATTTTTTAGTTGTTGCTCCCGACATTTGAGACGGGAGCAAACAATAACTACTTTTTCTTCAATTCAATGCGGGTTCTTAAAGTCAATAAATAGTTGTGCATTTCTATTTTCTGCTGCACCATCAGTGATACTTGAATTTCACCGGCTATTTCAACTGCATCTTTTCGTCCAAGGAACAATACCAATTTATTATACTTTTCCATCAATTCATTGTATTCAATACACATACGATCAAGAGGAGTTTCGGCCACTTTGTATGCTCTTTCAAACACATCTTTTGGCGACCAGCTTTCATATCCATCTTCGTAACGGACGTGATAACCTTGCTCGGTTTCTTCATGGTTATCAATACTCTTGCCATAGGGGTTTCTACCCGTTTTTTGGACGAAGTCACCTAATGTCATCGCTTCTGCCTCAATCTGTTTTGTCCCAATATACTTTTTCATATTACATTACGGTTTACCTATATACCATAAGGTTCTAATTTTTTTAATTGTTAGCTAAATCATCTTTAATTGCTTGCTGTAATACTGGCAGAATCTTTGCGGAGAATCTCTCGCAATACCCTCGCATTGTATTTGTGCTGCATTGATACGCAACCCCTTGAAACATTTTTCTTGCGAAATAATCGGCATCAATGCTCAATATAAATTCACGTATCTCCATCGGAGTTGACCAACTGAAATTAAAATTTCCCCAATCCGTTAGTGAATAGAACTCTTTACCTTCTGTCAGAATTACTTCACCCAACCAGCAATTAGCTGGGGTTCTTAATGAATATCTATATACTGTTTCTTTTGCCATAGCTCGTTATTTTTTAGTTGTTAACTTAATCGGATTCCACTTTGTGCCGGTTCCGAACTGCTCCGGACGAAAACCGTTTATCCTTAGCCAATATTTGAATTGTTTTAGGTTCATTATATTATTCTTTATTTAATTGTTCGTTAATCCGGGAAATACATCCAATGGGTAATATCTTCACCTTTTAAGCAAGACCATTGCCAGCCTTTCTTATTTATCTCATTCACATAAATGCGTTTCCCTTTTCCAATACATCCATTTTTATAAAGCACAATCACATTTTTTGTGTGAGAATAAATAGTGAGATCGTCAATGATATGTCCGTATTCGGGCAGTTTATCGTTCACACTTATCCATGCCATTTGCCTTGATTGCCACTCTGCACCAGCTATAAAAGCATCTTCAAGATCTTTAGCGCAAAACAATTTCATATTCGTTTCGAATATGTCGGGTTCTCGTAGCAGATGCAATGCTACTTTGGTGGCATTGACCTTATATTCATGTGCGTTGCTGTTCATAATTTTTTTATGTTTTAATATCAATTCGAATAAATATAATGCATTCCTGCTTCATATACCTTATGTACATCAGGGTCATTCTTGTCTTCCGGTTCCAATTCACTCTCTTCACAAGCATAATCCCATTCAGAGTTGTAGTACATATCCTCATTTGTTTTCTCCAAGGAGCAATCTTTCATCAAATTCATATCTTCTCCCCAAACTGCAACTTCTTGCTGTTGCTCTTCTTCTGTCATAAGGGATATTTTGTCTTTTAATTCTTTCCAAGTCATAGCTTAAATTTTTGTTAAAATAATGTTGTTTGTATAAGTTTCTTACCATTAGGGAAAGTTTGTTCTCCAAAGCATTCTTCTCTAAACCTCTTCTCCTGTGCTTCGAAATAATCTTTGTCTATTTCAGTTGCATAGAAGTCAAACCCCAACTTGTATGCTGCTATACGGCTGCTCCCGCTTCCCAGATGCGTATCAAGTATTTTATCTCCTGTATTTGCATAGTTTTTCAAAATCCAAGAATAAAGTTTAATAGGCTTTTGTGTCGGGTGTATTGTGCCGTCTTTGGCCAATTCTCCTCTATTGATTTCTATTATACGAGTAGGGCAATTAAATGAGCTGTAAGCTATTTCACAGTCTGACATAGTTAATCCTTTCTGTCCCTTATACCATATAATCCACCCCTTTGTCCCTTTAGTAAAATGTGACACAAAATAATTGGCACCCCAAATAATCTGATTTTTTGAAACTCGGAACATTTCACAGAAGTACTCACTTTCAGGAATACAATTATCCCATGATTTTCTGGCATGAGCTTTTCTGTTGTGTTTTGGATTTTTGCATATCTGCAATTTTTGACCATATATGCCTAACCCATAAGGAGGATCAACCACCGCCAGATCAAAGAACTTATCTGGAATATTTTTCATATATTCCATACAATCCATATTATATACTTCACTTATTGGCATGACTCGTTATTATTTATACATTAAACCCCATTTTTTTATAATCTTCCGGAAACTCTTCTTTGATCATACTCAATAGTTTTCCAGCACATTCATATTGTTCATTTTTCATGCAAATATTATAGCTTTGTACTATAAAATTTAAACGAATAGGCTTCAAATTATTATCCAACTCCTTGCATCGTTTATTAATTGCAAATTGTTGCTTCTGTTGATCAAATAAGACTTTCATGACAACAAAAAAAGCCACCAATGAAGCAACAGATATTACTAACGATATAATCAATAATACAATCATAATATCTTTAAATTTTAATTATTAACCAATTCAACAAAACAGCAAGGCAACCAAAAAGATTTACCATTATACAAAACGCATATCTCATTAGTAGAAAAGTCAACAGATATGATTTCCAATATATTATCATTTATGATAGCCAACATACCTGCACCCCATTCAGTATTTTCAAATTCGCTTATTTTCATATGTATATTTAATTTTATTCATCTGATTCCCATTCAACATTAACAACAGCTTTAACACGGCCTAAACCATTACAAAAAAGACACTTTGTAGATTTAAACTCATCTCGTCCTTGTTGATCTATAAACTCCTTTCTACCATTGCAATTAGGACAAACAAAACCACATAATTCAAATTTCTCTTTTTTTTGTAAATACTCAGGAGGAGTAATTACTACGATTGACTTTTTGCTACTCATTGTCTGCCGTTTATTATTTTTTTATCCCTATTACCTTTGGCTGCATTACATTTCGCGCATAACGCTTGCCAGTTTGACTCATCCCAAAAGTCATGGATGGCTATAGGGATGATATGATCCACCACCTCAGAAGGCACATACAGCCCTTTTTTCAAACATTCTTCACACAGAGGATGGGACTCTCTAAATGCCCTGCTTTCCTTCGTCCACCGCCACGAATGGTAGCGATCATCCGATCTACTACGCTCATATTTTGACCGATTATGCGCTGTTCGCTGGACACCATATAGGCGGACTCTTTTTTTCGTTGGTTTATTTGCCATATCTTTTTAGATTTAAAATGGGCACGGAATATCATAATCCGTAAACCTCGTTAATGTCTTGTTATGATGAAATTTAACATCTCCTGTACGACCATCTCTATTCTTCGCAACTCGCACAATCCCCATCCCCTGCTCCTCGCTACGATCATAGTATGCCGGTCTATGGAGCATCAGCACTATATCCGCATCCTGCTCAATACTTCCTGATTCTCTCAGATCGGACAATATTGGCGTTTTATCCTGTCTTTCTTCACATTTTCTCGAAAGCTGTGAAAGCAGGACGACAGGCACATTTAAGCTCTTAGCCATTCCTTTTGCAAACTTCGTTGTCTCAGCAACTTCCTGTTCTCTGGAATAATTCCTGTTTTCCGACTTGATCCTTACAAGTTGGAGGTAATCTATAATCACAAGCTCGCATTTACCTTTACGCTGGAGATTTTTCGCGACGGAACTAATCTGTTGGATTTGGAGGCCAGATGTATCGTCTACCGTTATCGGCAGCTCACCCAAGCAATCAACTGATTGAGATAGATTAGCCTCCTCTGTATCGGTCAATGCCCCTTTTCTAAAAGCTGCGGCATTAAAATCACCATGAGCTATTAGCATCCTATCCGACAAACTTACTCCTGACATCTCCAAAGAAAAGATAACCGTAGGATGGCCAGACATGGCAGCCGTCCTCGCTATGTTTAAGGCAAAAGCCGTCTTACCCATTGCAGGACGAGCCGCTAAAATGACAAGCTGACCACCTTTTAAGCCAAGCAGAGTATTGTCCAACTTATCTATTCCGGTCAAAATACCCGTTTTCCTGCCATCTAACAAATTTTCTTTGCGCTTCTCGTACATTGACATACTTTCGTGAGAAAGTGTTCTCAAATCGGCCGTATTCGTTCCAACCGTCATTCCTCGTGCTATATTTTCGAGCATCTTGATGCCGGAATAAGTCGTATCTTCGATATCCAAGGTCCTATCAAGGGCCATAGCCATAATTTTATGGCCTGAAAGTATAAGCTGACGAGCCATGTATAACTCCTTAAGATATAGCGCATGAGCCAACAAATTAGTTGTCATTGCCACCTTGCTAGTCAATTGGGCTA
>CDZH01034586.1_pt1 | contig 40992 bp, 35 predicted proteins | sample 557721 | NCBI WGS metagenome assembly CDZH01 (sample SAMEA3182062, study PRJEB8094) | gut metagenome | biome: human; feature: gut; material: Stool; isolation source: human stools | place: Canada | collected 2013-01-14 | reverse complement strand
GAGGGATGGGGGAGTGTGAGGGGGAAGGGAGACCTTTTTCCAAAAAGGTCCCCTTCCCCCTCACGTATACCGGCCCCATCAAAAAAGGCGGCCGGGAGACCGGCCGCCTTGGCGGGGAAAAGGGGGACATTCCCCGATGGGGGTATCCGTTGTCGTGACCGGGGGCAGGCCCGGCCATGACACGGGTTGTCGTTGTTACAGGGTGGCGGCTTCCTCGACGGTCTCGAACGCTTCGATGCGTCCATCGTTGCGACGAAGGAAGCTACGAGGGGCGACAGTCCGGCAGGGGACGGGCCGCCCGGGCCACCGCGGCTTACAGGGTGGCAGCTTCCTCGACGGTCTCGAACGCTTCGATGATGTCGCCGATCTTGACGTCGTTGAAGTTCTCCAGGCCCACGCCGCATTCGTTGCCCTTGACCACTTCGCGGGCGTCGTCCTTGAAGCGCTTGAGGGAGCTGATCTTGCCGGTGTAGACCACCACGCCGTCGCGGAGCAGGCGCACGCCGGCGTTGCGGGCGATCTTGCCGTCGGCCACATAGGAACCGGCGATGATGCCCACCTTGGGCACGCTGAAGGTGTTGCGGACCTCAGCCTGGCCCAGGTAGACTTCGCGCTGCACGGGAGCCAGCAGGCCGGCCATGGCGCTCTTGATGTCATCCACCAGCTTGTAGATGATATCGTAGTAGCGGATGTCCACGCTCTCGCGTTCGGCGATGTCCTTGATGCGCGAGGTGGGACGCACGTTGAAGCCGATGATGATGGCCTGGGAGGCGGAGGCCAGCATGATGTCGGATTCGGAGATGGCACCGGTGCCGCCGTGCACCACGTTGATGCGCACCTTTTCCGTGCTCTGCTTGTTGAGGGCCTCGGTGATGGCTTCCAGGCTGCCCTGCACGTCGGCCTTGAGCACCAGGTTGAGGGTCAGGGTCTCCTGGTCGGAGGCGCGGCGCGACAGGAAGGTCTCCAGGGTGACCTTGGACTCGCTGGCCAGATCGCGTTCACGCTGCTTGGTGGCGCGCATCTCGGCGATGCGGCGGGCCAGCTTTTCGTCGGCCACGGCAAAGAACTCCTCACCGGCTTCGGGCACGCCTTCAAAGCCCTGCACTTCCACGGGGATGGAGGGGCCGGCCTCCTTGACCTTCTTGCCCTGGTCGTTCATCAGGGCGCGCACGCGGCCGGAGAACTGGCCGCACACGAAGTTGTCGCCCTGGTGCAGGGTGCCTTCCTGGATGAGCACGGTGGCCACGGGGCCGCGGCCCTTGTCCAGCTTGGCTTCCACGATGCGGCCGTGGGCGGGCTTGTTGGGATTGGCCTTGAGGTCCATGATCTCGGACTGCAGGGCCACCAGTTCCAGCAGTTCGTCCAGGCCCTGGCGGGTCTTGGCGGAGACCTTGGCCACGATGGTGTCGCCGCCCCATTCTTCGGGCTGCAGGCCCATCTCGGACAGCTCACGCAGCACGCGGTCGGGATCGGCGCCGGGCTTGTCCATCTTGTTGACGGCCACCATGATGGGCACACCGGCGGCGCGCGAATGGTTCACGGCTTCGCGGGTCTGTTCCATGACGCCGTCATCGGCGGCCACCACCAGGATGACCAGGTCGGTGACCTGGGCGCCGCGGGCGCGCATGGCGGTGAAGGCCTCGTGGCCGGGAGTGTCGAGGAAGACGATCTCGCCGCGCTTGGTCTTCACATGGTAGGCACCGATGTGCTGGGTGATGCCGCCGGCTTCGCCGCTGGTGATGTTGGACTTGCGGATGGCGTCCAGCAGCGAGGTCTTGCCGTGGTCCACGTGGCCCATGATGGTGACGACCGGGGGACGGGGCTTGAGGTCTTCGGGTTTGTCCTCCTGCTGGGGCAGCAGGTAATCTTCTTCGGAGAAGCCGGCCTTTTCCACTTCGTAGTCGAATTCGGCGGCCACCAGGGTGGCGGTGTCGATATCCAGCGACTGGTTGATGGTGGCCATGACGCCCAGGCCGAAGAGCACCTTGATGATCTCGTTGGCCTTGAGGCCCATCTGGTGGGCCATGTCGGCCACGCGGATGGCTTCGGTAACGCGGATCTTGCGCTTGGCGGCCTTGAGGGGCTGGGTGGCCTGCACGGCGGCGGGCTTGCCGGGCTTGCGGCGGCCGCGGGTGCTGCGGTTCATGCGCGGCGCGTCATCATCGTCCTGATGGCGGCCGAAATCGCCCTGCTGGAAATCGACGGTGCGGCGGCCCTTGTTGCGCTTTTTCTTGCTCTGGCCGTCGCGGCTGTCCAGGGGAGCGGCCGGCGCGGGAGCGCTGTAGCCGCCGCCGGCAGGACGGGGCCCGCCGCTGCGGGGACGGTCGCCGAAGCCGGAACGGTTGCCGCCGGGGCGGCCGGAACGGTTGTCTCGACCGTCACGGTCACGGCCGCCGTCACGGCTGTCGCGGGTGGTCGCGGCACCGGGCTGGGGACGGGAGATGACGCGCACCTGGGGGGCCGGGGCCACCACGCGGGCGCGGGTGGGGGTGGCTTCGGCGGGCCGCTCGTCGCGGTTCTCGCGGGCCTCGCGCTGGCGCAGCGTGGGCGCGGAGGAGCCTTCGGGCATGGCCGAAGCGTCAGGACGGCCGGCGCGGGACCTGGCGGCCTTTTCCGCGGCGCCGTTCTCGGCGGCTTCCTTGGCGTTGATGGCGGCCAGCACGGCGCTCTTGCGCACTTCGGGCTTGGCTTCGGGGGCCTTTTCGGGCTTGGGCTCGGTCCTGGCGTCCGCCCTGGTCACGGGCGTGGCGGCTTGGGCGGGCCGGATGATGCGGGCCGTGGGCGTGGCATCGGGACGACTGATGACGCGGGCGCCGGCCGGAGCCACCACGCGGGCGGTCTGGGGCGTCGCCTTTGCCGCGCGGGCTTCGCGCCTGGCTTCGGGCCTGGTTTCGGCTTTGGCTTCGTTCTTCACGGGTTCGGGCTTGGCTTCAGGAGCCTTTTCGGCCTCGGGGGCGGCCACCACGCGTGCAGCGGGCGTTTCCACCGGGGCGGCGGGTTCGGGAGTCTTTTCGGCCCCGGGTTCGGCCTTCGCAGGTTCGGGCTTGCCTTCGGGAGCCTTTTCAGCTTCGGGGACGGAGATCACGCGGGCCGCGGGCGTCTCCACCGGAGCGGCGGCCTTTTCGGGAGCGGCCGCGGCCTGTTCCTCGGCCGGGGCTTCGTCCTTCACGCGGCGGCGGCGCACGATGACCGTGGGCTGGTCGTCCTTGCGGTCGGCCTTGCGCTGGCGGTTCTCGGCCACGCGGTCGCGAACCCCGCTCACTTCTTCCATGGGGATGGAGCCCTGGGCGCTCTTGACGTTGAAGCCCATGGACTGCAGCTCCTGCAGCAGTTCCTTGGCATCCATCTTGAGCTCAGCGGCAAGATCCTTGATTTTGATTTTACTGTCCGACATTACTTTTCCCCCTTGCGCCGCCTGGACGGTCTGAACCTGGCGAATCGTGCCGCGCAGGCCGGATCGTCACACAGGTACCAGCCCCTGCCCGGACTGGTCTGCGGCGTGTCGATAGTCAAATTTCCGTGCGCGTCGCGCACGTGGCGCGTCAGTGCCGCCTTGGCGAAACGGCGGCGGCAGATGACGCACATTCTCACTGGCCCTTCGCAGCCCTCGGCGGGCGCGTCGGGGCTAGTCTTCATCACCATCCTGGGCGTTTCCGCTGTTGCCGGCGCCGGCCGTGTCTTCCTCGGCGGCCCGGGGTTCGGGCTCGGCCACGGGGGCCAGGAAGTTGATGGCCGAACGCAGGTCGGCGATGCGGCTGTCCGAGATGGCCAGCTTGTCGGACAGTTCCTCGTCACTGGCCTGGCGCAGCAGGTCCAGCGAGGTATAGCCCGCTTCCAGCAGCTGGTTCATGGAGACTTCGGCCACGCTGGCCACCTGCTCCAGACCGTGGCCGATGGCGTTGGCCTCGTTGTAGCGGGTCTCGGTGAAGATATCGACCTTCCAGCCCAGCAGGCGGGCGGCCAGCTTGACGTTCTGGCCCTTGCGGCCGATGGCGTTGGTCAGCTGGTCATCGGGCACGATGACTTCCAGCAGGTTCTCTTCCTCGTCCACCACGATGCGGGAGACCATGGCCGGGGCCAGGGCGTTGCGGGCGTAGGTGGCGATATCGGGGCTCCAGACCACGATGTCGATGCGTTCGCCGCGCAGTTCCTGCACGATGTTCTGGATGCGCGAACCGCGCACGCCCACGCAGGCGCCCACGGGGTCCACGTCGCGCTCGCGGGAGAGCACGGCCACCTTGGCGCGGGAGCCGGGGTCACGGGCCACGCCCATGATCTGCACCACGCCGTCGTCCACTTCGGGCACTTCGCGGCGGAACAGGGCGGCCATGTAGTCGCGGTGCGCGCGGGAGATGACCACCTGCGGGCCGCGGCCTTCCTTGCGCACGTCGATGATGATGGCCTGCACGCGGTCGTTGCGCTTGTAGTGCTCGCGGGGGATCTGCTCCTCGCGGGGCAGGATGGCTTCGGTGCGGCCCAGGTTGACCACCCAGCCGCCCTTGTCGCGGCGCTGCACGATACCGGAGACGATCTCGCCCATGCGGTCCTTGTACTCGTCGTAGATGATCTCCTGCTCGGCGTCGCGCATGCGCTGGATGATGACCTGCTTGGCGGACTGGGCGGCGATGCGGCCCAGGTCTTCCACCTTCATGCGGAAACCGACTTCGTCGTCGATCTGCACGGAGGGATCATGGGTGCGGGCTTCGGTGATGCCGATGTGGGTGTCCTCGTTTTCGACCTCGCCGTCTTCCACCACGATCTTGAACTGGTAGACTTCGATGTCGCCGGTGTTGTCGTTGTACCGGACTTCCACATCCATATCTTCGCTGAAGCGGCGCTGCACCGAGGTGCGCACGGCATCTTCAAGCGTCTTGATGAGCATGTCGCGGTCAAGGCCCTTGTCTTTGCTGATCTGGTCAATGGCCTTTTTGAGTTCAAGGTTCATTGCTACCTCCGGCTGCCGCACAGGGCGGCATAAATTTCCTGGTGTACCGGCCGGGGCCGGAAACCGCCGTCACGGGCGGGTGATGACGAAGCGGCCTTGCGGCCGCGTGAGAGGACCGCAGGGCGTGCCCGTGCGGTTATATGTCTTCGGCCTCGTTGCGGCCGGGATGCTTGCTCTTGCCGCCTTTGGCCTTGCCCTTCCTGGGGGCGTCGCCCTGGGGCCCGGCCTTGGCGGCCTTGCGGGCGGGCTGCTTGCCGGGCTTTTGCGGCTGGCGGAAAATATGGATGCGGCTGGCGCGGCGCACCATGTCCCAGGGCACCAGGACCTCGTCCATGGCCTCGGGGCAGATGTCGCCCTCGGCCGAGACGCTGGCCGGGGCCAGGCGCACGGCGCTGCCGGTGACTTCGCGCAGGACGCCGCGCCAGGCGCGACGGGCCGCGGGGGCGTTTTCGGGCGCGTAGGCGGAGACCATGCGCAGTTCCACCATGTCGCCCGCATAGGGACGCATCTGGTCGAGAGAGAAGAACAGACGGCTGAAACCGGGCGTGGAGACTTCCAGCACATAGGCCTGCTCGATGAGGTCTTCCACTTCGAGGGCCAGACCGAGCTGGCGCGAGATCTCCTCGCACTGGTCGATGCTGGCGGAGCGGACCTCCATGATGCCGGCGCCGTCCTCAAGGTCGCCGGCGGGCTCGCTGCCGGCGGACAGTGCGGCCTGGGCCTGTTTGACCTCCTGCGGCAGGTCCACGAACACGCGCACCGTGGTGCGGCCTGCCTGGGCGATCTCCACACCCCAGATTTCAAGACCCTGAGCCTGGACCAGGGGCGTGGCCAGACGGGTGACGGTTTCCTTGAGGCTGTTTTCGCTCATGTCCCTTCCTGGGCGTCTGCCCGGTCGCAAGTACAAAAAAAAGGGGGCCTGTTGAGGCCACCCCGTTGTGAACGCATGTTCTGCATCAGGATGATGCGGCAGTGACTGCCGCGCCATTTCGGACAACCATATAAGGAAAGAACCGGGGGACTGTCAAGCGCTTTTTGGCCTTTGGGGCGGAAAATCCGCTTTTGGCGCGGTTTTGACCGGCAAGGGCCCGCAGGGGGAAAGGGAGCGATGGCCGGCGGGAAGGTCCCGGCACGGAGGCGGGGGAGAAGGGGCCCCCTCGCGCCAGCGACCGGATGGCGACCCGGAGGGCGTGCCCGTTGCGACGCAGGAAGCTGCGGGCGGCGGTGCCGGGAAATTTCCCGTCCACCTCAAAACGCCGCCTCAAAAAGCCGCCAGCAGCGCCCCCTGCGGCGCCGTGAGGCTGTCGGCCAGCTTGCGATGGGCGGCGGGCATGGCCAGGCTCTCCAGCTCCCCGCGCTCCAGCCAGCGGCAGGCCGTGGCCGCCGTGAGCACGGGCGGTTCGGGCGGCCGGGGCGTTGCGTCCGTGACCGGCTCCAGGGCAAAGCAGTGCAGGCGCACCCGGTAGGTGGTGTAGCCGTGGCGGATGACGCCCAGCGGGGCCGTCACCCGGACGGCGAGGCCCGTCTCCTCGGCGAATTCGCGCACCACGGCCTGTTCCGGCGTCTCGCCGGGCTCCACACGGCCGCCGGGGAATTCCCACAGGCCGCCCCAGGCCCCCTGGGGCAGGCGTTTCTGGACGAAGATGCGGCCGTGGCTGGAAAGGACGCCGGTCACCACCTCGATGGGGGTGATCTCCGCCTTTTTGCCCGGGACGGGGCGCTCATGCACGATGCCCAGGTGCAGGGCCGTGCAGAAGCGGGCCAGGGGGCACTGGCCGCAGCGGGGCTTCTTGCCGCAGACCAGGGCGCCCAGTTCCATCATGGCCTGGTTGTGGCGGCGTGCCTCGCCCACGGGCAGGAGGCGGCGGGCCAGCTCCGCGATGCGCGCGGCGGCCGGGCCGGACTTGACCGGGCTGTCCACGTCGAAGACGCGGGCGATGACCCGTTCCACATTGGCGTCGATGCAGGCCACGGGCAGGTTGAAGGCGATGCTGGCGATGGCGGCCGCGGTGTAGGGGCCGATGCCGGGCAGGGCGCGGATGGCATCGGGCCCGGAGGGGAAGATGCCGCCGTGCTCCCGCATGACCAGGCGGGCGGCGGCCAGCAGGTTGCGGGCGCGGGAATAGTAGCCCAGGCCCTCCCAGGCGTGCAGCACTTCCTCCTCGGAAGCGGCGGCCAGGGCGGGCAGGTCGGGAAAGCGCTCCATCCAGCGCAAAAAATAGCTGACGCCGCGTTCCATCTGGGTCTGCTGGAGCATGATCTCCGAGATCCAGACTTCATAGGGCGTATACTGGCGCCGCCAGGGCAGGGGCCGGGCATTGGCGGCGAACCAGGCGAGCAGGGCCTGCTGCAGCTCGGGAAGATGGCTCTCGGGCGGGCGGTGGCCGGGCGGCGGCACGGCACCGGTGACGGGGACGAGGGACGGCAGCGCATGCTGGCCGGTGGTCTGGCGGGATCTCATGGCCGCAGTGTAGCCGTGCGGGCCCTTCCTGTCACCCCGCCGGAGCAGGGAGGAGGCACATTGTCTTTGCCGGCCGCTTGTCGTATAGAGACGGATAGCCGCCGTGTTGCACGGCCGCCGCAAATTTCCCTCAAGGAGTTACCATGTCCAATCCCACCGTGCTGCTGGAAACGACCTCGGGCGACATCCTGATCGAGCTCTTCCCCGACAAGGCTCCCGACACCGTCGCCAACTTCCTGCAATATGTGGATGACGGCTTTTATGCCAACACCATTTTCCATCGTGTGATCCCCGGTTTCATGATCCAGGGCGGCGGCCTTGGCCCCCGCATGGACGAAAAGGCCACCCGTGTCCCCGTCAAGAACGAAGCCGACAACGGCCTGTCCAATGAGCGCGGCACCATCGCCATGGCCCGCACCATGGATCCCCACAGCGCCACCGCGCAGTTCTTCATCAACCTGGTGGACAACGACTTCCTCAACTACAGCGCTCCCGTGCCCAGCGGCTGGGGCTACTGCGTGTTCGGCAAGGTCGTGGAAGGCATGGACGTGGTGGACAAGATCGCCAAGGTCAAGACCAAGAGCGTGGGCATGCACGAGAACGTGCCCACCGACATGGTGCTCATCACCGGCGCCAGCCGCTTCGAATAGGCCGCGGCCTGTTCCTCGCCGATTCTGGACTGTCAGCCCCACGCCTGCCGTGGGGCTGCCGGATTTTCAGGAGGAAACATGAAAAAATGGCTTTTGTGCTGCTGCCTGCTGCTGGCCCTGCCCCTGGCCGTCCGGGCGGAAGACGAAAAGATCGACCCCGCCAACTACATCTGCGCCGAATTCGTGGCACAGGGCGCCGTCAGCCAGGATCCGCCCGTCTTCCAGGCCCTGCAGATCGACGGCTTCGTAAGCTCCAACATCGGCTATACCGTGGCCGATCCCCAGGCCATCAACGTGCTGGTGCCCCAGGCCTACCTCATGTGCCAGGAGCAGCCCACCACCGTGGTGGCCGAGATCTGGGAGCCCCTCAAGAAAAAGCTGCCCCGCCCCGTCAGCGGCGAATGGGAGGCCGACGTGACCAAATGCCGCGCCTATAACGAACATCCCGAGAACGGCAGCGGCTTCGTCATCTGGCTGGATGCGTACAACCGTCAGTACAATGTGACCGAAAAGTCCATCCTGGCCAGGCAGGAGACCCTGGACAAGTTCCTGGCCGCCTGCGCCAAGAACCCCGATGCCTTCATGATCGACGTGCTCCAGGAGACCCTGGGCAACAAGTAAAAAGTCGGGAGCCCTTCCGCAAGGAAAACGAAAGGACCGCCATCCCCGCGCTGCCTTCGGGCTGCGGGGACGGCGGTCCTGCATTTTTTCAGGGATGCCGCCGGGTGGCGTCATCCGGCGGCGCATGCCCGCACAGGGGCGGGCCCCCGGACGCGAGGGGGCGCACCTGGCTCCATCGGCACGGGAGGACGGAAAATCGGCGGGCTCCCGGACGCGAGGGAGCGCAGGAGGGCGGTCAGGCCCTGCCCGTCAGGGCGGCGCTCCCGGAAGGGAGGACCCCCCTGTCTATTCCTGGACGAAGGGATAGACCCGGACGCTCAGGGGCTGCTTGTCCTTGTGGGACATGGCGGAGATCACATAGGTGTACTGCCGGCTCTGGCCCGCCGGCGGGCAGGGGCCGGTATAGACCCGCGTCAGGGCGCCTTCGGGGATGATGCCGGTGCCGTCGTTCTCCCAGCTGCCGCCGCCCATCAGGCGTTCCTGCGGCTCGTTCTCCAGCAGGCGGACATCGAAATAGTCCGTGCCCCTGGGCACGTTGGTGACCACCATCTCGGGCGAGATGCGCGAGCAGCGGTGCAGGGAGCGCAGCTTCACTTCCACCTGCATGTCAGGGGGCGTTTCCGGCTGGGCGGGGGGCTCGCTGCTGTCCTGCCACAGGCCGCAGGCCGAGAGCATCAGGGTCGCGCCCAGCAGGAGCGGGGCACGGTACAGGTTTTTTCCAGAAAAACGCTTGCGCATGGGGGGCCTCCGGGTATTTGCTATTTCCAGCCTTCGCAAGCTATACTGGATAGTCACCAGAATGACAATAGGATCAGCAGTCTGACGAGCCCCGTGTGCGCCGCCAGGATTGCGTGGACAACAACTCAGGAGAACCCCATGTCCCTTCTTGCAGAAAGCGTTTCCGGCTATCTGGAAAATGCCTCCTGGATCCGCCGCATGTTCGAGGCCGGCGGCCAGTTGAAAGCCCGCTACGGTGCGGAGAACGTCTATGACTTCAGCCTGGGCAATCCCGACCTGCCCGCCCCCGCCGCCGTGGGCGAGGGCCTGCGCCGTTTTGCCGAACACGCCGGTGAACCTTTCGCCTTCGGCTACATGCCCAATGCCGGTTTCCCCTGGGCGCGCGAGCAGCTGGCCGCCCATCTGAGCAAGGAGCAGGGCGTGGACCTGGAGGCCAATGACGTGCTGCTCACCTGCGGTGCCGCCGGCGGCCTCAATGCCTTTTTGCGCGCCGTCATCAATCCCGGCGAGAAGATGCTGACCTTTGCCCCGTATTTCGTGGAATACGGCTTTTATGTGGCCAACCACGGCGGCAGCCTCCAGGCCGTCATGAGCAGGCCCGGCACCTTCGAGCCCGACCTGGACGCCCTGGAAGAGGCCATCGACGAGAAGACCCGCGTGGTGCTCATCAACTCGCCCCACAATCCCACGGGCGTGGTCTACAGCCGCAAGGCCGTCACCTCCCTGTGCCGCCTGCTGGAGAACAAGAGCGAGCAGTACGGCCATCCCATCTGGCTCATCGCCGACGAGCCCTACCGCTTCCTGACCTATGACGGCGTGGAAGTGCCCTCGGTGCTGCCCCTGTACCAGTACGCCGTGGTCATCAGCTCCTTCTCCAAGAACCTGTCCCTGCCCGGCGAGCGCGTGGGCTATGTGGCCGTTTCGCCCAAGCTGGCCGACCGTGCCAGGCTCATGGCCGGCCTGACCCTGACCAACCGCATCCTCGGCTTCGTCAACCCGCCCGTGGTGGGCCAGCACATCATGGCCGCCGCCCTGGGCAGCCAGGTGGACGTGGAGGTCTACGCCCGCCGCCGTCAGGCCATGGCCGAGGTGCTGACCGATGCCGGCTACAGCTTCCAGATGCCCGCCGGGGCCTTCTACTTCTTCCCGCAGGCCCCCGGCGGCGACGACGTGGCCTTCGTCAACCGTCTGGTGGAAGAACGCGTGCTGGCCGTGCCCGGTTCCGGTTTCGGCTGCCCCGGCTATTTCCGCCTGGCCTTCTGCGTGGACGAGAGCGTCATCCGCAATGCCGCCGAAGGCTTCGCCCGCGCCTACGCCGCGGTGGCCGGTAAGTAATGTCCCCTGTGGGCGGGAGGGCGTGCGCCTTCCCGCCCTTTTTGTCTTCCGCGTCTTCCCGGAGGTGCCGTGTCCCGTCTCCTTCCCCTTCTGATCCTGCTGGGCTGCCTCCTGCTGCCTGCCGCGGGCGTCCCGGCCCGCGACATCGGCCCGGACGAGGCCCGGCAGGTGCTGGCCCGGCCGCCCGCCGGTCTGGTGGTGCTGGACATCCGCACCCCGGAAGAGTTCCGGGACGGGCATCTGCCCGGCGCCCGCAACCTGGATTTCTTCGCCCCGGACTTCCGGCAGCGGCTGGAAGCCCTGGCGCGCGGGGACGCGCCCGTCCTGCTCTACTGCCGTTCGGGCAACCGTTCCGGGCAGGCCATGCGCCTGCTGCGGCAGTGGGGCCGGGACGACGTGCTGCACCTTGCCGGCGGCTTCCGCGCCTGGCGGGCCGCCGGGCTGCCCGAAGAATGACGTCCCGCACGGCCCCGTCCGTGCCCCCTTCTCCTCACATGGAAATCGCCCTATGTCCGCTTTCATCCCCTCTTCCCTCTATGGCGTCATCGGCTGGCCCCTGGCCCAGAGCCTGAGCCCGCTGCTGCACAACACCGCCTTCCAGGCCCTGGGCATCCCCGCGGCCTACATGCTCTGGGAGCTGCCCCCGGAAAAACTGCCGCAGTTCGTGGACAGCATGCGCCTGCTGGGCATCCGCGGCTGCTCCGTCACCCTGCCGCACAAGGTGGCGGTCCTGCCCCTGCTGGACCGCCGCAGCGAGCGCGTGGAGCTCATGGGCGCCGCCAACACCCTGTACTGGCAGGACGGCCGGCTCTGCGGCGAGAACACCGACGTGACCGGCTTCATGCATCCCCTGCTGGAACGCGGCCTCGACCCGGCCGCGCCCGTCCTGGTGCTGGGCGCCGGAGGGGCCGCCCGCGCCGTGGTCTGCGGCCTGTGGCTGCACGGCTGCCGCCGCATCTTCGTGACCACGCCTTCCGACCGTTCCCATGCGCCGCTGGTGGAGCGCTTCGGCGTCACGGCCGTGCCCTGGGCCGGGCGCCATGACGTGGCGGCCTCGCTGCTGGTCAACACCACGCCCCTGGGCATGCACGCCAAGGCCGAGGACCGGAGCCCCTATGATTTCGACCGGGCCCCGGCCCCGGCGGACGGCTGTGTGCCCGTGGCCTACGACATCGTCTACAACCCGCTGCGCACCCTGTTCCTGCGTGAGGCGCAGGCCCGCGGCTGGGCCACCATCAGCGGCCTGGAGATGTTTTTCCGCCAGGGCGAGGCCCAGTTCCGCCTCTGGACCGGGCAGGACATGCCGCAGGCCGCCCGCCGGGCCCTGGAACATCAGCTGGGCGCCGCGCGCGCCTGAGTCAGGAGGGATACCATGCGCAAGATCCTCGTCCTCCACGGCGTCAATCTCGACATGTTCGGCAAACGTGACCCCCGGCACTACGGCCATGCCACCCTGGCCGACATCGACGCGGCCCTGCGCGGGCTGGCCGAAGAGCTGGGCGTGGCGCTGGAGACCTTCCAGACCAACCACGAGGGCGTGATGGTGGAACGCATCCACGCGGCCCTCGCGGACGGCACGGACGCCATCGTCATCAATGCCGGGGCCTGGACCCACTACAGCTACGCCATCATGGATGCCCTGGGCATATTGTCCATCCCGGTGGTGGAGGTGCACATGTCCAACGTCCACGCCCGCGAGGCCTTCCGTCACCATTCGGTGCTGTCCGCGGTCAGCGCGGGCAGCATCGCGGGTTTCGGTGTGGACAGCTACCTGCTGGGCCTGCGCGCGGCCTGCTCGCTGCTGGATCGCCAGGATGCCTGACGTGGCGGAAAATGCCCGCCAGCCAAGACTTTGCGAACGCTGCAGCCCGTAAAAAACATGTGCGCTTTGGCTGGATTTTTTCATGCAGACGCGCTAGTCTGCTGCAAATTGGTATGTCTTTGTCCTTCAGACTCTAACCTTGAGAGTTTCCATGAACGACGCCATTGATCTGACCCGAAAGCGTGACCGCGACTTCACCGCCGCGGTGGAAGCGCAGAGCGGGCAAAACGTCTCCACCTGCTACCAGTGCGGCAACTGCTCGGCTGGCTGTCCCGCGGGCTTCGTCTATGACCTGCAGGCCAACCAGATCATGCGTGGCGTGCAACTGGGCCTGAAAGACCAGGTGCTGAATTCCCGCTCCATCTGGATGTGTCTGTCCTGTTCCACCTGCAGCCTTCGCTGCCCCAACAACATCGATGTGGCCGAGGTCATGGAGACCCTGCGCCACATGGCCCGCAAGGAAGGGCGCGTGGCCGTGCCCAAGGTGGAAAAGTTCTGGTTTTCCTTCCTTGATACCGTGCGCAAGTTCGGGCGGACTTACGAGATCGGCACCATGGTCCTGTACATGTTGCGCTCCCTGCGCGTCTTCACGGACGTGGACCTGGCTCCCCAGGCCCTGGCCAAGCAGAAGCTGGGCTTCAGGCCCCATTCCATTCCCAACGGCGGCGCCGAGGCTGTGGGCCGCATCATGACCCGCTACAAGGAACGCGCCAAGCGTGAGGGGGTGCGCCCATGAGACTTGCCTACTATCCCGGCTGTTCGGCCAAGGGCTCCTCGGCCGATTACGAAATGTCCACCCAGGCCGTGTGCGGCGCCCTGGGCATGCGGCTGGAAGAGCTGCCCGACTGGAACTGCTGTGGTTCCACGCCCGCCCATGCGGTGGATACCGAACTTTCCGCGGCCCTGTGCGTGCGCAACCTGGACATCGCCGCCCGCACCCAGGCCGACATGGTGGTGACGCCCTGTCCGAGCTGCCTCTCCAACCTGCGCCATGCGGCCAAGCGCATGGAAAAGCCGGAGTTCCGCGCCCGTGTCAACGAGCTGCTGGACAACCCCGCGGCCGAGAGCTTCCCGCCCGTGACCTCCGTCATGCAGGGCATCGCCCAGATGTACGACGCCAAGGCCATCGCCAGCCATGTGAAGCGCAGCCTGCGCGGCCTCAGGCTGGTGGCCTATTACGGCTGTCTCATGAGCCGCCCGGCGGAACTCATGCAGTTCGGGGATCCCGAGAACCCCACCCTCATGGAGGAACTGCTGGCCGCCTGCGGCGCCGAGATGCTGGACTTCCCGCTCAAGACCGAATGCTGCGGCGCCTCCTTCGGCATCCCGGAACGTCCCATGACGGCGCAGCTGTCGGGCCGCATCCTCGAAGTGGCCACCAACATGGGCGCCGACGCCATCGTGGTGGCCTGCCCCCTGTGCCAGATGAACCTGGACCTGCGCCAGAAACAGGCCATGAAGGGCGTGGACCGCTATTTCCATATGCCGGTGCTCTACTACACCCAGATGATGGGCCTTGCCTTCGGCATGCTGCCCAGCGAACTGGGCCTCGACAAGCTGGTGGTCAGCGCCAACGCCCTGGTGGAGCGCATCCTCGACACCCAGCGCGAGGACGCCCAGAAGGCCCAGGCCCCCGAAGGAGATAAAGCATGAGAATAGGCGTTTTCATCTGTCACTGCGGCAGCAATATCGGCGGCACCGTTGATTGCGCCAAGGTCGCCGAGACGGCCCGAGCCTATCCCGATGTGGTCTACGCCGTGGACCTCATGTACTCCTGTGCCGAGCCCGGCCAGGCCGCCATCGAAGCGGCCATCCACGAGCACAAGCTGGACGGCGTGGTGGTGGCCTCGTGCAGCCCGCGCATGCATGAGCCCACGTTCCGCCGCACCGTGGAACGCGCCGGCCTGAACCGCTACATGTTCGAGATGGCCAACATCCGCGAGCACGTCTCCTGGATCGGCAAGGACAAGGTGGCCAACACCAACAAGGCCGCCGAACTGGTGGAGATGGCCGTTGCCAAGCTGCGCAACGACAAGCCGCTGTTCTCCAAGTCCTTCGACATCAACAAGCGCGTGCTCATCATCGGCGGCGGTGTGGCCGGCATCCAGGCCGCCCTGGACTGCGCCGACGGCGGCGTGCCCGTGGTGCTGGTGGAACGCCAGCCCACCATCGGCGGCAAGATGGCCAAGCTGGACAAGACCTTCCCCACCGTGGACTGCTCGGCCTGCATCCTGGGCCCCAAGATGGTGGACGTGGCCCAGCATCCCAACATCACCCTGTACGCCATGTCGGAAGTGGAAGACGTCTCCGGCTATGTGGGCAACTTCACCGTCAAGATCCGCAAGCGCGCCACCTATGTGGACTGGAGCCTGTGCACCGGCTGCGGCGCCTGCACGGAAAAATGCCCCAGCAAGAAGACGCCCGACGCCTTCAACGAATTCACCGGTCCCACCACGGCCATCAACATCGCCTTCCCGCAGGCCATCCCCAAGAAGGCGGTCATCAATCCCGAATACTGCCGCCAGATGACCAAGGGCAAATGCGGCGTGTGCGCCAAGGTCTGCCCCACCGGCGCCATCAAGTACGACATGCAGGACGAGGTCGTCACCGAGGAAGTGGGCTGCATCGTGGCCGCCACCGGTTACGACCTCATGGACTGGACCATCTACGAGCAGTACGGCGGCGGCAAGTACCCCGACGTCATCACCTCCCTGCAGTACGAACGCCTGCTGTCCGCCTCGGGCCCCACCGAAGGCCACATCAAGCGTCCTTCCGACGGCAAGGAGCCCCAGAGCGTGGTCTTCATCCAGTGCGTGGGCTCGCGCGACAAGTCCATCGGCCGTCCCTACTGCTCGGGCTTCTGCTGCATGTACACCGCCAAGCAGGCCGTGCTGACCAAGGACCACATCCCCACCTCGCAGTCCTACGTCTTCTACATGGACATCCGTGCCCCATCCAAGCTCTATGACGAGTTCACCCGCCGGGCCATCGAGGAATACGGCACGGAATACATCCGCGGCCGCGTGTCTAAGATCTACCCCGACGGCAACGGCCAGTACATCGTCAAGGGCGTGGACACCCTGCTGGGCCAGCCCGTGGAGATCCGCGCCGACCTGGTGGTCCTGGCCGTGGGCATCGAAGCCAGCAAGGGCTCCCCGCAGCTGGCCGAGAAGCTGCGCATCTCCTACGACAGCTACGGCTTCTTCATGGAGAGCCATCCCAAGCTGAAGCCCGTGGAGACCAACACCGCCGGCGTGTTCCTGGCCGGTGTCTGCCAGGGCACCAAGGACATCCCCTCGTCGGTGTCCCAGGGCTCGGCCGCCGCGGCCAAGGTGCTGGCGCTCTTTGCCCGCGACAAACTTGAAAATGACCCGCAGATCGCGCAGGTGGACAACAAGCGCTGTGTGGCCTGCGGCAAGTGCATCCGTTGCTGCCCCTTCGGCGCCATCACGGAAGTGGAATTCCGCGGCGAGAAGAAGGCGCAGGTTATCGAAACCGTATGTCAGGGTTGCGGTGTGTGTACCTCCACCTGTCCGCAGGGGGCCATCCAGCTTTCGCACGCTACTGACAATCAGATCCTTGCGGAGGTGAATGCCTTATGCCAGTGCTGAATGGCAAAGAACTGCGGATCGTAGGCTTTCTTTGCAACTGGTGTTCCTACGGCGGTGCCGACACCGCCGGGGTCGCCCGTGCCACCCAGCCCACCGACCTGCGTATCATCCGTGTCCCCTGTTCGGGCCGCATCGACCCGCTGTTCATCGTGCGCGCCCTGCTCAACGGCGCGGACGGCGTGCTGGTGTCGGGCTGCCACCCGCGTGACTGCCACTATTCCGCCGGCAACTACTATGCCCGCCGCCGTCTGGAAGTGCTCAAGCAGTTCCTGCCCGTGCTGGGCATCGACGACCGCCGCTTCGAGTACACCTGGGTCTCGGCCTCCGAAGGCCAGCGCTGGCAGCATGTGGTGACCACCTTCACCGACCGCATCCACAAGCTGGGCCCCGCGCCCCGCTTCGAGGATCCCGAGCCGCTGCTCAAGGTGGTGGACATGGCCCTCACGTCCCTGCGTCCGCTGGGCACCGGCCAGAACGCCAAGCTGGACGAGCTCAAGGCCGCCATCAAGGCCAAGCTGCCCGAACTGGACTGCGTCATCGGCTGGCAGCAGGGCTACGACGCCGTGCATACGGTGCCGCTGTTCATGCGCACGCCCGAAGACGTGGACAAGCTGGTCTGGGGCCCCTTCAACGTCAACAACCCGGCCACCTACCTGCCCAGCCTCAAGGGCAGGAAGGTGGGCATCGTGGTCAAGGGCTGCGACTCCCGCTCCGTGGTGGAACTGCTGCAGGAAAACCTCATCAACCGCGACGACGTGACCATCTTCGCCATGCCCTGCGAAGGTACCCTGGACATGGCCCGCGTGGACAAGGAACTGGGCCGCTACAACAGGATCGACAGCGTGGTCTATGACGAGGCCGGTGTGACCGTCACCGCCGACGGCAAGGAACACCGCTTCTGCATGACCGAATGCGCCCAGGGCAAATGCTACGGCTGCACCATGCCCACGGCCCAGCTGGCCGACACCCTGGCCGGTGCGCCCACCACGGTGGAAGGCACCCCCGGCACGCCGCCCGAGCTGGCCCTGCTGGATTCCATGACCCTGCCCGAACGCATGGCCTTCTGGCGCGGCCAGATGGAACGCTGCCTGCGCTGCTACGCCTGCCGCAACGCCTGTCCCATGTGCGTGTGCCGCGACTACTGCGTGGCCGAGAGCCGTGATCCCCACTGGATGACCCAGGAAGACAGCGTGCGCGAAAAACTGTACTTCCAGACCATCCACGCCCTGCACCTGGCCGGCCGCTGCACCGGTTGCGGCGAATGCCAGCGGGCCTGCCCCGTGGGCATCCCGATCCTGGCCCTGCGCCAGCAGATCGGTCGTGCCGTGAGCCAGCTCTTCGACGGCTACAAGGCCGGCATGGACCCCGAGGCCGTGCCGCCGCTGCTGGGCTATGAGCTGGAAGAAAAGAACATCCATGAGAGGGAGTGGAAATGAGCATAACCCGTTTCGTCACCGCTGACGGCCTGCCCGCCTTTCTGGCTCACCTCTCCAAGAGCGCCCGCGTGCTGGCCCCGGTAGAAAAGCCGGGCAACAAGACCGCGGTCGTGTTCGAGCCCTGGAAGGAAGGCAAGCCCTTCACCCTGGCCAAGGCCACCGTGCCCGCCAAGGAAGCCGTGCTGCCCCAGTGCGAAGTGCTGGTGCGCTACAGCAAGACCAAGGATCCCAATGATCCGGGCAAATGCACCATGACCCTGGACGATACGCCGCAGGCCGAGCCCACCGTGGTCTTCGGCAGCCGTCCCTGTGACGCCCGCGGCTATGTGACCCTGGACCGGCCCTACCTGCACGGCCCCTTCGCGGACCCGTACTACAAGGCCCGTCGTGACCAGCTCACCGTCATCACCCTGACCTGCCCCAGCGGCTGCAGCACCTGCTTCTGCCACTGGGTGGGCGGCGGTCCCACCTCGCCGGAAGGTTCCGACGTGCTGATGACCGAAGTGGAAGGCGGCTATGTGCTGCAGGCCATGACCGACAAGGGCGCGGCCCTGCTGGAAGGCAGCAGCCTGGCCGACGGCGCCGACCGCTTTGCCGATGCCGAGGCCGCCCGCAAGGCCGCCTGGGCCAGCCTGGACAAGGCGCCCAGCCTGGCCGAAGCTCCGGCCAAGGTGGCCGCCCGCTTCGAGGATGTGGAGTTCTGGCAGCAGGAGACCGACCGCTGTCTGTCCTGCGGGGCCTGTACCTACTTCTGCCCCACCTGCTACTGCTTCAACATCACCGACGAAGGCGACGGCCTCAACGGCCGTGAGGGCCGCCGTCTGCGTACCTGGGACAACTGCATGTCGCCCCTGTTCACGCGTGAGGCCAGCGGGCACAACCCCCGCACGGCCAAGGCCCTGCGCATGCGCAACCGCGTGTCGCACAAGTTCGCCACCTATCCCGAGAACTGGGGCGCCTTCTCCTGCAACGGCTGCGGCCGCTGCGTGAGCAACTGCCCCGTGCATCTGGATATCCGCGCCATCGTGCTCGATGCCATCAACAAGTAGGAGTTCGTTCATGGCTACCAAGAAAACCACCACCCGGAGCAAAAGCACGAAGGCTGCCGCCAAGCCTGCCGCCAAGCCCGCAGCCAGGACCAGGAAGGCTGCCGCCGCGGCTGTCCCGGCAGACGCCGCGGAAGTGGCCGTGCGCGGCACGGACAGCCCCGTGCTGAAGGAAAGCCATGCGCCCGTGGTCAAGGACAGCCCGGTGCCGGCCGAAGCCGTGAAGGCCGAAGCCCCCGCCGTGGCCGAGCCTGCCCAGGCTCCCGCCGTGGCTGAGGAAAAACCCGCCCGTGCCCGCAAGAGCAAGGCTGCCGAAGCCGCCCCCAGGGCGACGGAAAAACCCGCCGAAGCCCCCAAGGCCGACGAAAAGCCCGCCGAAGCTCCCGCCCCTGCGGCGGAAGCCAAACCGGCCGCCAGGCCTGCCGTCCTCAAGCCCCGTGCCGACGGCGGCATGCTGCGCGAGATCACGCCCCGTCCCCAGCAGGCGGGCAACCCGTACAAGCCCATGCTGGCCACGGTGGTGGAGACCATCCAGGAGACCGGCAACATCAAGACCCTGCGCGTGGTCCTGGACGATCCCGAGCAGATGGCCGCCTTCACCTATGAGCCCGGCCAGGTGGGCCAGCTCTCGGTGTTCGGTGCCGGTGAATCCACCTTCGTCATCAACACCCCGCCCTCGCAGAAGGAGTACCTGCAGTTCTCCGTCATGCAGGCCGGTGAAGTGACCTCCGCCATCCACCGCCTGAACCCCGGCGACAAGGTGGGCGTGCGCGCTCCCCTGGGCAACTTCTTCCCCTACAACGACTGGAAGGGGAAGAACATCTTCTTCGTGGGCGGCGGTATCGGCATGGCCCCCATCCGCACCATCATGCTGCATGTGCTGGAGCACAAGGCCGATTACGGCAAGGTGAGCCTGCTCTACGGCGCCCGTTCGCCGCGCGACATGGCCTTCAGCTACGAGCTGGACGGCTGGCTGGCCAATCCCGACCTGGATTGCACGCTCTGCATCGACAATCCCTACGAAGGCTGGCCGCACAAGGTGGGCCTGATCCCCAACGTGCTGACCGAGCTGAACCCCAGCCCGGACAACTGTGTGGCCGTGCTCTGCGGCCCGCCCATCATGATCAAGTTCACCCTGCAGGCCCTGGAAAAACTGGGCTTCCAGCCCGAGAACATCGTGACCACGCTGGAAAAGCGCATGAAGTGCGGCATCGGCATCTGCGGCCGCTGCAACATCGGCAGCCACTATGTCTGCGTGGACGGCCCGGTGTTCACCATGGCCCAGCTCAAGGAACTGCCGCCTGAACTGTAGGCCGGCATCCCCGCTGTGTATGGAGGAAGGGGTCTTCGGGCCCCTTCCTTTTTTTGCGCCCTGTCCGGGAGCGGGCCGCTGCGGCGGGGAAGGATGGCGGACAGGGCCTTGCGGGGCCCCTTTGCCCGGGCCGGGAGGCAAATGCCGTGATTCCGCGGGCGCAGGGAAGCAATATCACGATTGTATGGCCATCACATCACTCTTGGTGTGATACCATGCCATAACTCGTACTTTAAACATGATGAAATAATTTGTTTTTTCTTAACTGGTAAATTTTCCTGAAAATTGCTTGCCTGAAAGCGTGAATTTCCATCCGGGGACGTTCCTCCGCCCTTTACACTGCCTTGCCTCGTGCGTATATCCCCCTTGCGTGAGGACGTAACCTCCCACCGACATAAGGAGAAACACAATATGGAAACCAGCGCTCGCAATACGTTCTGGGGCACCATCAGCTCTGTGCGCCCCGGTGCCGTCAATGATGAGATCGAACTGACCATGCCCTCCGGCACCAAACTGGTGGCCTCCATCACCAAGGCCAGCACCCAGCGCCTGGGCCTGGTCGAAGGCAAGGAAGCCTGCGCCCTGGTCAAGGCCAGCATGGTCATCCTGATGAACGATGCCGACCAGTACATCCTCTCCACCCGCAACCAGTTCTGCGGTACCGTGAAGAGCGTGACCCCCGGCGCCGTCAACGGCGAAGTGGTGCTGGACCTGGGCACCGACGGCGAGATGACCTCCATCATCACCATGGGCAGCATCAACAAGCTGGGCTTGGCCGCAGGCAGCAAGGTGACCGCCATCGTCAAGGCCACCAACGTGATCATGGCCGTCAAGAAGTAGTTCCGCACGATCCTGACCGTTGCTGAGGGCCGTCCCCGGGGGACGGCCCTTTTTGCATGTCCGGCGGGCTGCCGCGAAAGCGCTCCCGCACCGGGGCCCCGCAGGCGGGAGCGGATTTTGACTTTGGGCAGAATTCGGCTATGACAAGGCATACTGCTTGCTCCAAGGTCTGTGAAATGAAGAATGCATCCTGTCTCGACACTACGCTGCCTCCCATCCGGTTCCGCCACCCCGGCCCGCCGCTCTATCAGCAGCTGGCCGACCAGCTGCGTCAGGCGATCCTGGACAAGGGCCTGCACCCCGGCGAGAAGCTGCCTACCCTGCAGCAGATGGCCACCCTGTGCGGTGTGGCCCGCGTGACGGCCCGCCAGGCCGTGCAGCTTCTGGTCAGCGAAGGCTATCTGGAGGCCCGCCAGGGGCGCGGCACGCATGTGGCCCGGCAATTGCCCCTGCGCCCCTGCACCAGCATGCGGACGTCCTGGAGCGCCCTTGTCAAGCGCATCGAAGGGGCCAGTGTGGAACTGCTGGCGGCGGCCGAAGTGACGGCCTGTCCGCTGCTCACCGGTGAGCAGAAAGGGCTCCCCGCGGCCTGCTACCAGTACATGAAGCGCGTCCACATCAAGGACGGCGTGCGCTTTGCCTTCATCGACCTCTATCTGGACAAGGACATCTACGACCTGGCCCCGGAGCGCTTTGACGCCACGACGGTCATCCCCGTCATGGACGAGCTGGGCGTCGATGTGGCCACGGCCCGGCAGATCCTGACCATCGGCATCGCCTCGCCCGAAGCGGCCCACCATCTGGGCATCGCCTGCGGCATGCCTGTGGCCCAGGTGGAGCGCTTTGCCTGCGATAAAAGCGGCAAGGTGGTCTATGCCGCCAGCATGGTGCACCCCGGTGACAGGGTGCGGTTCGAGATAGACCTTGTCCGCTGAGGCCGCGGCCGGTCTCCTGCGGGCCGGGCCCCGGCAGCGGAAGGGCCCCGTACACACAGTACGGGGCCCTTCTGTTTGGGGGAAGGAGGAGAAAACGTGCCTATGCCGTCCGGCGCTGCCAGATGACATGGCCCGTCAGCAGGGCCAGTACGGCCGCCGTCAGGCCCAGCAGCAGGGGGGCGGCCAGGCCGCCGCCGTAGACGGTCAGCCAGAAGGAGACCGCGCAGACCAGCAGGGACACGAGGTAGTCCACGGGCCCGAAGATCCGCACCATGGCGCCGTAGAGCAGGGCATCCAGGCTCAGCAGGCCTGCCAGGATGCACAGCAGGGAGCAGACGGACCAGGCCGGGTTGCTGAAGTCAAGGGAGAACAGGGGATTGTACACGATCAGGAAGGGCAGGATGAAGCCGCTCAGCGACAGGCGGAAGCCGTGGACGCTGGTGATGGCGTAATTGCCGCCGGAAATGCCCGTGGCCGCCAGGGAGGCAAGACCCACCGGGGGCGTGACCGCTGCGATGATGGAGAAGTAGAAACAGAACATATGTGCCGGCAGCAGGGCCACGCCCATGGGGGTCAGGGTGGGAATGATGATGATGGCGCACAGGGCGTAGGCAGCCGCCGGAGGCACGGCACAGCCCAGGATGAGCGAGACGATCATGGTCACCACCAGGGCGATGAACAGGTGCCCGCCCGCCAGCATGTGGATGAGGCTGGCCAGCTTGCTGCCGAGGCCGGTGGAGATGAGCGTCTGGGCCACCATGCCGATGAGCGCCAGGGAGATGCCGATCTTGGCCCCTGTGACGGCGCCGCTGACCAGCGACTGGATGAGCTCCTTCCAGGCGGGGCGGGTGTCCTTGACGGCAAAGCCCGCCACCAGGGTCACGATGCTGGCCCAGAAGGCGGTATTGGCCGGGCTGTAGCGCAGCAGGAGCATGGCGAAGATCAGGCCGATGGGGATGATGAAGATGAACACGCGGCGGCGGATCAGGCCCCAGTCCACATCCAGCTGGACGGTCTTCAGGTCCTTGCGCACGGAAAGGAACTGCACGCCCATGGCCACGGCGAAATAAAAGAGCACGGCGGGCAGGATGGCCGCCAGCATGACCACCGCATAGGGCTGGCCGATGAAGGTCGCCATCATGAAGGCGGCCGCGCCCATGACCGGGGGCATGAGCTGGCTGCCCGTGGCCGAACAGGCCAGGATGCCGCCGGCTTCATCCACGTTGTAGCCGGAGCGGTTCATGTACGGCAGCACGAAAGGGCCCGTGATGGCCACATTGGCCACGGGAGCGCCGGAGACCATGCCGATGAGGGAGTTGGAGAACACGGCCGTGAGCCCGGCCCCGCCGCGCAGGCGGCGCCCCAGGATCTTGCCGGCTTCCATGAGCAGGCCTTCCACCTTGAAGATGCCCAGCAGCGAGCCGAAGACCACGAACAGGAAGACCTGGTCGGCGCTGATGGACATGAACAGGCCATACAGCCCGGACAGGCCCACACTGAGCATGGAGACCACATAATCAAAGGAAAAGACAGGGTGATGGAGCGGGCCGCTGAGCATGTGCCCGAGGAAGAAATAGGCCACGAAGACCACGGCCACGATGAGCAGCGGCAGGCCCCAGCTCAGCCAGGTGCACAGGGCCGTGCCCAGCATGAGGCAGATGCCGACGATGACGGCCGCCTGGGTGGGGAAGCCCTGGGACATCTCCAGTTCTTCCGTATTCAGGTAGACGTAGGCGCAGCAGGCAAGGGTCACGAGCATGCAGGCATACAGCAGGAACTTGACGGCCTTGCTGGACGTCTTGCGTGCGTAGCTCATGAAGATCAGCAGGAAGAGGAAGGAAAAGTGGATGGTCTGGTGTTCCCACTGCGAAAAATACAGGTACTGGGAGGCAACGGCGTGGTAAAGCACCATAGCCAGAGCGCCGCCACGAAAAATCATGCTGGATGCAAGTTCTCCCGCTCTCATAGTCGTCTCCATGGTCTCCGGGATGTGTCGCCGGGCCGCCGGAGCGGCCCGGCCCAGGGGAGTGTCGGTTACAGCAGGCCCGCTTCCTTGTAGGCGCGCAGGGCGCCGGGGTGGATCTGCTCGGGGCTCCAGCCCTTGATGAGGCCTTCACGGCTCATCAGGGCGCCCAGGGCGTGGTACTGGGCAAAGGCGTCGATGTTCTCGATCATGGCCTTGGCCAGGATGTAGGCGTATTCTTCGGGGAAGTCGGGATGGGCGAACAGGCCGTGGGTATCGGCCCCGATGAAGATGGGGGCGGTCTGCCCTTCCACGGAATGGGCGGGCACGCTGAAGGGGATCAGCGGGATGTCCCTGGCGGCGGTCTTTTTGACGGCGTCTTCCGTCCAGTCGAGGTGGTGCAGGTCGCGCCCGGAGGCGATTACTTCCACGGTCTGGGGCGCGGGAGAGAACTTGCCGCTGACAGGGTCCATGTAGCCGCCGATGGTGGCGGCGTCCACCTGGCCGTTGACCAGGGCCGTGGCGGCTTCGCCCGTGCCCACATACTGGATGGACAGGCTCTTGTAAAAATCGTCGGAATAGCCGCAGCGCAGCAGGGCGTCGGGCTCGTAGCCCCAGATGGCCTGGGGGATGCGGCCCATGGCGATGCGCTTGCCGCGCAGGTCGCTGATGGATTTGATGGCGTCGTCCGCGGTGACGAGCCAGGTGGCCGTATAGGTGTAGCTGCCGATGAGCAGCAGCGGGGTACGCTTGGCCGGGAAGGGCTTCTTGCCCTGGGCGGCCAGCCAGTTGATGCCCTTGGAGGCCGTGCCCACGGTGTTCTTGCGGGCGGCCGCATCGGCATTGAGCTTGTTGACGTTGAAGGCCTGGCCGGGCGTTTCCGCATGCGAGATGAGGATGGGGTAGTCCCCCTTGTTGACGATGTTCTCCAGGGCCGTGCCCAGCACGTAGCTCCCGGTGCCGAAAGGCGTGCTCAACAGGTTGATCCTGACTTTTTCGGCGGCTCCGGCCAGGCCGGAACACAGGGCCAGGGACATGACGACGAGACAAAGGCAGGTAAGAAAACGCTTCATGATCGCCTCCTGTAGATGACGGGACGTGCAGGCATTCAGCGGCATTCGGCCCGGTAGGTCACAAGGTTCTCCACAGCATCCAGATCGGGTTCCACGCCGAGCCCCGCCGCATCGGAAAGGGTGATGCGGCCTTCCCGCACGGCCGGGAAGGGACGGGCCAGCAGTTCGCGCAGGGGGTTGGGGTTGCAGTCCACTTCCAGCAGGCCGTCCCCGCCCGCAGCCGCCAGCAGGTGGGCGGAGGCCAGCAGGCCGATGCCGCCGCCGAGATAGTGGGGGCAGTAGCGCAGGCCCGCCTTGAGCACGGCCCGGGCCACCGGCAGGCAGTTGCTCAGGCCGCCCCACTTGCAGATGTCCGGCTGGATGACGCCGAGATGGCGACGGATGATGGCGGCGGAAAAATCGGCATGGCTGCGGATGTTCTCTCCCGCGGCCAGCGGATGGGGCGCCGCGGCGGCCAGGGCCGCCCAGTCCTCCACGGGGCTGTCGCAGCGCAGGGGCTCCTCGATCCAGAGCAGCGGCCAGTGCCGCAGTTTTTCAAAGCCCGCCAGGGCCTGCCGGCGCGTCCAGGCCTGGTTGACGTCCACGGCCAGCTCTTCGCCCGGCAGCAGGGTGGCGAAGGCCTCTTCGAGGTTGGCGGCATCGCTTTGCTCGGAAAACCCGATCTTGATCTTGAAGCAGCGGTAGCCTTCGGCACGGGTGCGCCTGATGGTTTCGGCGATGCCGGGGTGGTTGATGCCGCTGGCGTAGACCGGCATGGAGCCGTCACCGCGGCCGCCCAGGAAACGGTGCAGGGGACGGCCCGCACGGCGGGCGGCCAGATCCCACAGGGCGATGTCCAGGGCGGCCAGCGCCTGGGACATGGGGCCCGGTTCGTCGGCCTGCAGGCGCAGGACTTCCAGTTGCCCGGCCACATCCGCGGAGAGGGCCGCCGGGCTGCTCCAGGCTTTGCCGATGACCTTGGGGAGGATGGCCGTCTCCAGCAGGCGGGCCCTGTGTTCGGCACCGCAGGAGGGGAAGTTGCACCAGGCCTCGCCCCAGCCGTGCGTGCCATCCTCGTCCTCCAGGCGCAGCAGGACGGCGGGCCTGTCGTGCATGATGCCGAACGAGGTGCGGACGGCTTTTTCGATGGGCGCCCTGAAAACGGCGATCTCCGCGGAGCGCACCGGGGCCATTGCCAGATCTGTCGTCATGGTCCTCCCCCTTGCTGATGTGGAAGAAAATGATTTCTAATTGGTATATTGATACTATTCATAGTATCAATATGATGTCAACCGCCGGGGGCGCATTTTTTATGAAATTTTTTCGTACACAGGGAGGGCGCACCAAAAAACAAAAAAGGCTGCCCAAAGGCAGCCTTGAGGTATCAGGTCCGGGAAGGGATCAGCGGATGGCGCAGTTGCCGTCACGGCAGTCGTCCGAAGGGACCACGGGCGTGGCCTGGAAGAGGACGATCCGGGTGTCCTTGCCGTCCTTGTTCAGGACCAGGGTGTAGCGCATCAGGCCCTGGGGCAGGGGGGGCGTGGCCGAGCCCTTGAGCTCGCCGTTGGCCGTGACCAGGGTCACGTCACCCATGACGGTACTGCGCATGTTGCTGAGGTGGATACGGTCGATGACCAGCTTCCTGGCCTTGATGCTGGCCAGGAAGTGTTCCTTGTCCTGGATATGGCCATTGGCGCTGACATGCCAGTAATTGGGGGCCAGGAGCTTGTCTAGGGACTCCACATCACCGGTCATGAGGGCCTCCGCATACAGCTCGGTCACATCGGCTCGGGCCAGGGCGGCACCGGCAAAGGTCAGGCTCAGGGCCAGCAAAACAAGGAACATGCGGAACAGCTTCATGATGTAGCCTCCTTTGGGACGGGGGTGGACGATGCCTGTCATGACAAACGGTACGGGGCAACATGGCGGCTGTCAAGCAGCGCTCCCTGCCCGCCGGCGCGCCGATTTGCAAAACGTGCCGGGCTGGCCTATACTGGCATCCTTCCTTTTATTCCCTGACCCTTAGCAAGGATACAGCATGCTCACCAATATTCTGCAAAGCATCGGCAGAACACCTTTGCTGCGTCTGAACGCCCTCGGCGCAGATCTGCCCGGTACGGTCTGGCTCAAGCTCGAAAACCGCAATCCCGGGGGATCAATCAAGGATCGCGTGGCCTTCCATGTGATCGACAAGACCATGGAGTGGGGCGACATCGAAGCCGGCGGTACCATCGTGGAGGCCACCAGCGGCAATCTGGGCATCGGCATCGCCCTGGTGGCTGCCGTGCGGGGCCTGCACTGCGTGCTGACCATGCCCGACTCCATGAGCGTGGAGCGCCGCAACCTGCTGCATGCCCTGGGCGCGGAACTGGTACTGACCCCGGCCGCCGAAGGCATGAAGGGGGCCATCAGGGTCGCGGAAGCCCTGGCGGAGGAGCGCAACGGCCTGCTGTTCGGGCAGTTCTCCAACCCGCTGGCCGTGGAGGCCCACTACCTCACCACCGGCCCCGAGATCCTGGCCGACAGCGTGGGCCATGTGGACGTGCTGGTGGCCGGCGTGGGTTCCGGTTCGTCCATCACGGGCACGGGCCGCTTTCTCAAGGAGAACATCCCCGGCTTCAAGGTCATGGCCGTGGAGCCGGCGGAATCCCCCGTCCTTTCCGGCGGGCAGGCCGGGCAGCACGGCATCCAGGGCATCGGGGCCAATTTCGTGCCTGCCATCCTGGACCGCGGCCTGCTGGACGAGATCATCCAGGTGCCCACGGCAGAGGCCATGACCACGGCACGCCGCCTGATGCGCCTGCAGGGCGTGTGCGCGGGCATCTCCACCGGCGCCAACGTGCTGGCCGCCCTCAGCGTGGCCGCCCGTCCCGAGATGCGGGGCAAGAACATCGTGACCTTTGCCTGCGATACCGGCGAACGCTACATGTCAACGCCCCTGTTCCGCCAGGACTAGCCCCGGTCGGGAGCCCTCAAGGCCTCCGTGTGATACGCCGCAGAAAAAGCCCCCTCACCGAGGGGGCTTTTTCTGCGGCCTGGGCGGCACCTGTGCGGCTGCACGAGGCCGGGAGGGCGTTGCGGGAGATGTTCCCCGCTTCAGGGCGGCCGCATGGCAGTCCGCAACGCCGTGCCCGCTGGCGATGCAGGGGCCTTGCGGACAGTGCGCAGCGGCGTCGGGGGCCCCGGCAGGACATGGCAGGGGGCGTCCCCGCCCTCCCCGGACGTTCCCGTGCGGCGCCCTTATCCCGCCTGCCGCAGCAGGTCGCCCAGGAAGGCATAGGCGAAGGCGAAGTAGATGAACACGCCCACCAGATCCATGACGGAGGTGATGAGGGGCGAGGACAGGGTGGCGGGGTCCGTGCCCATGCGCCGGGCCGCGAAGGGCAGGAGCACACCGATGATGCCGCCCAGCACGGTGCAGACCAGCATGCTCAGGCCCACCACCAGCAGCACGTCCAGACCGATGCCCTTGGAGAACCGGGCAAGCACGGTCTCCATGCCGGCCACCACCAGGCCCAGGGCGGCGGCCACGGGCAGCTCGCGCCGGACCACGCGCCAGACGTCCTGCCAGCACAGGCGCACGTCGCCCAGGGCCATGGCCCGGATGACGAGGGTGGCCGACTGGCTGCCCGCATTGCCGCCCATGTCCACGATGGGCGCGATGAAGGCCGCCAGCACGATGACCTGTGACAATATCTCTTCCTGCGCGGCCACGAAGGTGCTGGTGACGACGCCGAACAGGGTCAGCAGCACCAGCCAGAACACGCGCACGCGGAACATCGTGCGGAAGGGGGACGCCAGGATGTCCAGATCGGTGTCGTCGCTGCCGACCGTGCCGCCGAAGCGGGCCAGCTGGGTGGCGTCTTCCTGCTTTTCGATGTCCATGGCGTCGTCCACGGTGACGATGCCGACCATCTTTTCTCCACCGTTGATGACGGGCAGGGCCAGCAGGTCATAACGGCCGATGAGTTCGGAGGCCCTGCTCCGGGGCCACTGGGCCCGTGCGAACACGGGGTCGCGGCGCATGATGTCCCTGATGGCCAGGGCATCATCGGCCAGCAGCAGGTCGCGCAGGGAGAGGGTGCCGCACAGATGCCCCTCCCTGTCCTGCACATAGATGACGTAGATGGTCTCCCTGCCGGCGGCGGTGGCCCGCACATGGGCCAGGGCCCGTGCCACGCGCATGTCCGGCAGCACGGACACATAGTCCGAAGTGGTCACCGAACCCACGCTGCCTTCGGCATAGGCGGCCAGGCGCAGGATGTCCTCGCGTTCGCCGTGGGCCAGAGCGGACAGCAGACGCTGGCGGGCGGCCGCGTCCAGGTCGTGGAACAGGTCCACGCGCTCGTCGGCGGCCATGCCTTCGAACAGGGCCACCACGGTCTCGCGGGGCAGTTCCCGCAGCAGGCGGCTCTGGTGCTCCTCAGAAAAATACACGAACACGTCGGCCAGCGTCCCGGCCTTCAGGCAGGGCAGCAGGCGGGCCGCATCACGGCCCTTCAGGCTCTCCAGGGCCTCGGCCATGTCGGAGGGATGGACGCTTTCCGCCAGTGCGGCAAAGGCCGTGGTGTCGTGGCGGGCGGACAGGTCGCGCACAGTGCGCAGCAGGTTCTCGCGGATCATGGGCATTCTCCTTTTTTCTTCAGCGTGCGGGATGGGGACGGCAGCAGAAGGACGGCAGGCGCCGCCCGAAGGCTGTCCGCGATCCGGGGTCATGGGGTCGGGCACGGAAGAGGAGAAAGCCGTTATGCGTCCGGGGGACGGAATGGATCAGGTCCGGGTCATGGACGGTGGCGCCCAGGGCGGCCCGGCGGGCCCGCTGTGGTTGTTTGAGGATCATGACAGACCTCACCAGGGTTGGGATGACGGGGGCAGGCGCGTGCTGAAGCAGGCGCGGCAGCGGACGACGGGAGGGAGGCAGGGTGACTGTCCATGCGTCGGCTCCTTTGGTCAGAGGGGTTCGTGAAAAGCCTTTCCGGCGGACGTAGACGCACGGTATGACGGCGGGCATGCCGTTACGCACCGGTACAGGAGGTGCGCGGGCCATTGCCGCAGGATGGTCCCATGCGGACCTGGCGCCGCAGGTAACGATGAACGATGAGGGAAAGGCCATCCCGCGGGACGGGGCCCGGCGGAGGACGGTGAAAGGAAGGTGACGGCCTGTCAGCAGGCAGCGCGCATCACGGATGTCCGGCCCATGACAGGGATGGACGAGCGGGAAGGATGCAGGACATGACGGCGTGCCCGGACGAGGATCCGGTCACGGACGGGGCCGTGCTGCCGGACGGCCGGCAGGAAGGTGCGGGAACGGGGCATGGGACCTCCTCGCAGGGCTGGCACTGCCTGCGGGAAGGGGGACGCAAGGCAGGCGGTCAGCGTGACGGGACAGATACCTGGCTACTGGAAGGGAGGGGACTGTCGGATGACATGGGAACTCCTTGCGTGACATGGCCGTCAGGTCGACGGCCCGTTTCCTATGGCACAGACAGGGATAAAAGTCCAGCAAAAAAGCCGGGATAGCCATAAGGGCAGGACAGGGAGCGGGTCTCTGGCGCGTGCAGGAGGAGCGCGGGGAAAATGCCGCAAAACAGAAAAAGCCTGTGTCCCGTTTCGGGACACAGGCAGACAACGCGCGCCGGGAAAGGGGATGTTTGAGGGGGAGGCAGCGACCGGATGGCGACCCGGAGGGGAGTGCCCGTTGCGACGCAGGAAGCTACGGGCATCGCCAGCAGAGATGCGACCGGATGGCGACCCGGAGGGGAGTGCCCGTTGCGACGCAGGAAGCTACGGGCATCGGCGGCAGCGTTGCGGGGGCCTTTTCCTCCCAAAGGGTGCTCCGGCCGTTATGCCTTGCGAGGCAGACCGGCGCGCTGGGCAAAGCCCATGAGGGCGTGGGTGAGTTTGGCGGCGGTGAAGTCCGCGTGGTGCAGGCCCGGCAGGGGAGCCAGCTCCACCACGTCCATGCCGGCCATGCTGCGGCCCTTCAGGCAGCGCTCGATGAGCAGCAGGGCCTGATGCCAGAACAGGCCGCCGGGCGAGGGCGTGCCCGTGGCGGGCATCAGCGAGGCGTCCAGGCCGTCCACGTCGAAGGTGATGTAAAGACGGCGGGGAAAATCCTCGGGCAGGGGCCGTTCCGGCAGGCCCTGGCGGAAGAGGATGTCGGCATCGTAGTGCAAGACATTGTACCGGCGGCGCACGTCCACTTCTTCGCGGCAGAAGTCGCGCATGGCGAACTGGGCCAGCGGCAGGCCCAGGTCGGCCACGGCCCGGTGCATGACGCTGGCGTGGGAATAGATGGAGCCCTCATACTGGGAACGCAGGTCCGCATGGGCATCGAACTGCACCACGCCAAAGGGCTCGCCCGTGCGCGCGGCCTCGGCGGCCAGGGCACGCAGGGCGCCCAGGGTCACGGTATGTTCACCGCCCAGGATGACGGGCAGGGCCTTGCAGCGCAGGGCATGGGCCGTGGCGGCCTCGATGCGCTCCAGCACGGTCCCGATGGGGGCGTCACAGTCCACGGCAGGGGCCGTGTACAGGCCCGCTTCTCCCGGGGCGCTGATGCCGTCCCAGGCCTCCAGTTGCTGCGAGGCGGCCAGGATGGCGGCCGGCCCGCGGGCGGTACCGCCGCCGTAGGAGACGCTTTGCTCCAGCGGGACGGGGATGATGTGGAAGGCGGCCTTTTCCGGCCGGGCCGGTTCGTATTCCGAGGCCAGGAAACGGCTTTCGTCGAATCCCTGATGACAGACGGTGTCGGGGCTGGACATGCTCGTGTCTCCAGACAGAAAAACGGCCTGCTGGGGGGGCAGGCCGTTTCGGTTGAACTGTCAGTAAGAAAGGAAGGTACTTAGCTTACTGCATAAGGCGTGCCAAGATATCCAGCTCGGAATATTTTTCTATCTTGCTGTTTTTACTGTTTTTTATTTTGGTTCAGGCAGAAGGGCCGTTTAATTTTTTTAACATGAGGCCTGCCGGAGCCATACGGGGGGACAAAAATATTGCACAGCCCCGCACCTCCGCGCCGCCGGGACGGCGGAGGACCGCTGGCGGCCGGTTGTCCCGGCGGCCAGGACAGCGTTCCGGGCATTGTTTTTCCGGCTTCCCGGAACTGGCCGGGCCCGGAGGGCCGTCCGTCCCGCCTCCCAATACTATGGGGAGCAGGGCCGCTGCAAGAAAAAAGCGGGCATGGTCAAAAAACGGTCCCCGCCGCTGCGCTCCCTGCGCCCTGGTCCGGGGATGTCGCCTTTCCCGGGGCAGGGCCCCCTGCGGCAGGGGGCCCGGAAAAAGCTCCCGGGGAAAGGGAGGGAGCGTTCTGCCTGCCGTGAGCGCATCCGGCCTTTTGAGGGCCCTGCGCCGTGCGCGCCTCATCGCAGATTTCAAGAAAGTCGATGATGTTGCCCTGCGCCGTGCGCGCCGGGGGGCGCCCGTGACCGGCGGCGCGGGCCCCCGATCCCATGCGAAAAGGGCCCCGGAAAACCGGGGCCCTTGCCGATATTGGTCTGTCAGGCCCTCAGGCCTGCGCTGTACCCGTTAGGGCAGCATCCAGGAAAGGGGACCTGCCTGCAGGTAGGCCAGCACGCAGAGCACCAGGGTCATGCCGATGCTGTGACCGATGGTGAAGCGGAAGAGCTTGCCTTCCTGACCGGCATTGTTGGTGGCGGCGGTGGCCACGGACAGGGACTGGGGCGAGATCATCTTGGCGGTCACGCCACCAGAGGCGTTGGAGGCCACGGCCAGTTCGGGGCGCATGCCCACGGCCAGGGCGGTGTCCTTCTGCATGCCGCCGAACAGGGCGCAGGAGGACGTGTCGGAACCGGTCAGGAACACGCCCAGCCAGCCCAGCAGGGGAGAGAAGAAGGGGAACAGCCAGCCGGTGTGGGTGAAGGCCAGACCCAGGGTGGAGCTCATGCCGGAGTAGTTCATCAGGTAGGCCAGGCCCAGGATCATGGCGATGGTCAGGATGGGGAAGGTCAGCTGCTTCAGGGTGCGCATGAAGCAGGCGATGGCCTTGCCGTAACCGTACTTGGGCATGAAGGGCACGGACACCAGACCGGACAGCAGGATGGCGGTACCACCGGCGGAAAGCCAGTTGAAGGTGAACTTGGCACCGTACACGGTATCAGCCTGCACGATGGGGGCGGTCTTCATGATCTCGCCGTCCAGGCCGGGCCAGGAGATGTTGAACACGGTACCGGGAATGCCGTTGAGGATGGCCTTGAAGGAACCCAGGCCCCAGAAGAACACGAACACGGCCAGCACCAGGTACGGAGCCCAGGCGCGCATGACCACGGACAGGGGATAGCCCTGGCCTTCCAGATTGGAGGGGGCTTCGCCTTCGAAACGGAAGATGCTCTTGGGCTGCCAGACCTTGAGCAGCAGCATCAGGGCCACGATGGTGGCGATGGCGGAAGCGATGTCGGGCAGGGTCGGGCCGTGGAAGTTGGCCAGCAGGAACTGCGCGCCGCCAAAGGCCACACCGGCCACGATGATGGCGGGCAGCACTTCCATGGAACGCTTGAAGCCGCACATGACCACGCACACCCACAGGGGCACGATCAGGGACAGCAGGGGCAGCTGGCGACCGGCAATGGCGGAGACGGTCATCTGGTCAAGGCCGGACACCTGGGCGGCCACGATCAGCGGCACGCCGATGGCGCCGAAGGCCACGGGGGCGGTGTTGGCGATCAGGGCGATACCGGCGCCCCACAGCGGGGTGAAGCCCAGGCCCACCAGCATGGCGGCGGCGATGGCCACGGGCGTGCCGAAACCGGCGGTGCCTTCGATGAAGCAGGAGAAGGCAAAGGCGATGAACAGGGCCTGCAGGCGGCGGTCGTCCGTCAGGCGGGCCAGGGAGTCCTTGATGATCTCGAACTCACCGGATTCCACGGTCATGTTGTAGACCCACACGGCCGTGATGACGATCCAGACGATGGGGAACAGGCCGAAGCAGGCCCCCAGCGCCACGGAATTGACTGCCAGGCCTACCGGCATCTTCCAGACCAGGACGGCCACCAGCAGGGCGCCCACCAGACCGGCCACGGCGGCGATATGGCCTTTCGCCTGCCGGAAGGCCAGCATGTAGAACAGAATGATCAGCGGAACGGATGCCGCCAGGGCCGACAGGCCGATGCCTCCCAGGGGTTCGTAAACCTGAGTCCAAGCCATCTTTCTCTCCCTTCTATTAAAAAAAGCGTGCCGTCGGTCCGTCCGGCCCCTGCCCGAGGACAGGCGACACAAATACATCCTTAACGCTAAGATTATGCTGGCAATGATGAAAATGCAATAGGTTAGGGATAAAAAGGAGGCTATTTTCGCTTTTTTTCGCTAACGAAACTTTCTTTTAATTTATTGAATTTAATAACTATTTTTATATCATAAAATAATTCATAAAATATTTTTCCAAACTTTTTCTGACGGGAAAATCCTGTAAAAAAAGCCCCTTCCGGGGCTCTTTCAGGCTGGGATCAGCGCTGCCGCACAGGCAGGCGCTCGGCCAGCAGAATGCTTTCGCCGCGGCTTTCCCTGTTGGCGTCCCGGCAGTGCAGCACACGCCAGCGCCGGGGCTCCAGACGGGCCAGTCTTTGGGCAAGGGCGGCCTCTTCGGCCGCGCCGCCTTCGTGGCCGGTATAGCAGTGCAGGCTCAGGCAGCCTTGCGGGGCCAGCCGCTCCAGCAGGGCATCCACGGCCGCCAGACTGCCCGCCGCCGTGGTGGTGCGGCGTTTGTCCGTGCCCGGCAGGTAGCCGAAATTGAAGATGCCCGCCAGCAGGGGCCGCTGCCTGTCTTCTTCGGACAGGGCGTCCAGCAGCTCCGGCAGGGCCGCATGGGAATGGAGGACGAGACGGATGTCCGTCATGTGGGAAGGGAGGGGGGGCAGGGTACAGGCCGCCGCGGCAGAGGCACAGCAGCGCACAGCCAGGCCTGCCTGTTCCAGCCGTGCCCGGCTGGCCCGCAGGGCGGCCTCCTGGATGTCCAGGGCCAGCAGCAGGCTGCCCGCCGGGGCCTGGCGGGCCAGGAAAAGGCAGTCGTGACCGTTGCCGGCCGTGCCGTCCAGCAGCAGGGGGGGCTGCCCGCCGCCGCTGTCGCCCCAGGCGGCCAGGGCCCGGAGCACGCCGCTGTGCGCCACGGCGTCCAGAAGCGAAGGCCGGGGCGGTCGCAGGACCGTCCCGGCGCGGAATGGGCTTGCCGCCCCGGAGGCGGCCACAGGATCTGCCATGACTAGTGGGTGGTGCCGTTACCTTCGGCGCGCGGCGCGGCCATGCGGGTGGCCAGCTCCTTCACCTGGTCCGTGGAACACCACTGGGCGAACAGTTCGCGCCAGCTGCCGAACTCCATGAAGCTCTGGTCAAGCTGGTTCTCGTGCATCTGCACCCAGGCGTTGAACAGCTGCATGCGGGTCTGGAAGGTGGTGCTGTCGAACACGGTCTCGGCCATGCGCTGGGGCATGACCTTGCCGTCCAGATGTTCCATGACGAAGGAACAGACGGCCTGCTGCGACAGGGCAAAGCTGATCTCCTTGCCGTTCAGGCTCTCGGCCAGGGGCAGCAGCTCGGGGTACAGCTCCCTGATGCGCTGCATGCCCTGCTCGGGGATGGCCACGAACAGGGGCTTTTCCGCGCCTTCTTCCACAGGCGCATCCAGCTTTTCGGTGAGGAAGTAGAAACGGATCCAGTTCTCGAACATCACGGCTTCCAGGATGCGCAGGACGGCATTCTGGAATTCTTCTTGAGGCGTAGGCATGGAAAATCCTTTGTGCAAAAAATTTCAAGCTACTTTACGATTCCCGTCCGGCGGCGTCAACTGGTGGAGGGATTTTCCTTTTTCTACCGGGAAGAAGAACGGATGGGGAAAGGATGCGCCGAGAGGCGGGGCCGCGGTGGGGGGGAAGGTCCCGCAGCGGCCTTTCGGCCCGCACGGGCGCCGCCCGGGCGGGATGCGCCCGTGGGCTCCTCTGGCCTGCCCGGCGCCTTTATGCTAATCTGTAACGATGATTGATTACGCGCACGCGCTCAACAGCGCCCAGTACGAGGCCGCCACCTGCGGCGACGGGCCGGTCCTGGTCGTGGCCGGTGCCGGTTCCGGCAAGACCCGCACCATCACCTACCGCCTGTCCTGGCTGGCGGATCACGGTGTCCCGCCGGAATCCATGCTGCTGCTCACCTTCACCCGCAAGGCGGCGCAGGAGATGCTGCAACGGGCCGCGGCCCTGTCCGACCATGCCCTGAGCCTGGTGCAGGGGGGCACCTTCCATTCCTTCGCCTTCGGCGTGCTGCGCCGTTACCGGCCCGACTGGCTGGAGGACCGCCCCTTCACGGTCATGGACAGCGCGGACATCAACGCGGCGGTCAAGGCCTGCAAGGACGAGCTCCGGCTGGGCAAGGGCGACCGTTCCTTCCCGCGCACCCAGGCCATCGTGGGCTTTTTGAGCAAGGCCCGGAACAAGGAGATGCGCCTGGACGAGGTCCTGCAGCGCGAGGCCTTCCACCTGCTGCCCTATGCCGAGCCGCTGATGCGGCTGGGCGAGGCCTACGATGCCTACCGCAAGGAAAAGGGCCTGCTGGACTACGACGACCTGCTGTTCGAGCTGGAGCATCTGCTGCGCACCAACGAACGCGCGGCCGGGAACCTGCGCCGCCGCTACACGCACATCCTGGTGGACGAATATCAGGACACCAACCTGGTGCAGGCCCGCATCGTGCGTCTGCTGGCCGGGCCGGAGGGCGAAGGCCTGCCGCCGGGCAACGTCATGGCCGTGGGCGACGAGGCCCAGTCCATCTATGCCTTCCGGGGCGCCAATGTGCGCAACATCCTCGATTTCCCCAAGCTTTTCCCCGGGGCCCGCATCATCCGGCTGGAGGAGAACTACCGCTCCACCAGGCCCATCCTGGACGTGGCCAACAACCTGCTGGAACACGCCACGGAATCGTTCCGCAAAAAACTGTTCACCCGCAGGGAGGGCGGCGCGCCGGTGCGCCTGGTGACGCCCCTCAGCGACATGAGCCAGGCCAGGCTGGTGGTGCGCCGCATCGAGGACCTGCTGACCCGGCACCTGCCGCACGAGATCGCCGTGCTCTTCCGGGCGGGGTTCCATTCCTACCATCTGGAGATGGCCCTCAACCAGGCGGGCATCGCCTTCCGCAAGTACGGCGGCCTGCGCTACACCGAGGCGGCCCACGTCAAGGACGTCATGGCCTACGCCCGCCTGCTGCTCAACCCGCTGGACATGCCCGCCTTCTCGCGCGTGGCCGAGCTGCACGAGGGCATCGGCCCCAAGACCGTGCTCAAGCTCTACAACGTGGCCCAGAGCGCCGACGGTCCGGCCCTGGACAAGGCCTGCGCCCGCTTCCCCTCCTTCCGCGAGGACCTGCGCTTCATCGCCGAGATGCGCGCCCGCCCGCTGCATCCGGTGACGGCGCTGGAACTTATCGTGGACCATTACCGGCCCGTGCTGGAGAGCCGCTATCCCGAAGACTGGCCCCGCCGCCAGCAGGGCCTGGAAGAGATCCTGCAGATGGCCTCGGGCTACAACGACCTTGATCTGTTCCTGGCCGACCTGGCCCTGGACTCCCCCGACGAGGAAGACGAGGACAACGAGGGCCGCATCACCCTTTCCACGGTGCACTCGGCCAAGGGCCTGGAGTGGAACGCCGTGCTGATCATCGATCTGGTGGAGGACCGCTTCCCCTCGCGCCACGCTCTGGCGCGCCCCGAGGACTTTGAAGAGGAACGCCGCCTGATGTACGTGGCCTGCACCCGCGCCCGGCAGGAGCTGGACCTGTATTCGCCGGCCACCATCTACAGCAAGGCCGAGCAGGGCACGCAGCATGTGGCCCAGAGCCCCTTCGTGCGCGAGCTGCCCGCCGGGCTCACCGAGGAGTGGGTGGAAAGTTACGGCGGCGGCCTGAGCAAACGGACGCGCGGCGGCATGTCCGCCGATCCCTTCGCCGGGCGTGCGGCCCCGTCCGGCCCCGGCGCGGGCTTCGGGCGCGGCCGCCATACGGGCCTTGCCGCCCCTGCCGGGCTGAGCCCGGCCCGGCGTCTGGCCGCCACCCGCGCCCTGCAGGATGCCGATGACTGCCAGCTGCCCCCGGACGAACGGCCGGGAGGCGCTGCGGGCAGCGGGCGCCCTGCCGCGTCCGCCCCTGCCGCTCCCGCCGGTGAGGCTGCCGGAGGTTCGGTGCTGGCGGCCGCCGGGGCCGTGGCCGCGGGCAGGCGGCCCTGCTTCTGCCGCCACAAGATCTTCGGCCGGGGCAAGATCCTCGGCCTCATGCCCCCGAACAAGGTGCAGGTGAACTTTGCCGGTTTCGGGGTCAAGGTCATCCTGGCCGACTATCTGCAACTGGAGGACTGATATGTCCCAGCCTTCGCGCGCTTCCGAGGACAGCATCCTTGCCTGCCTGGCCCGGCATTTCCCGGCCACGCACCCTTCCCTGCTGCTGGGCAGGGGCGACGACTGCGCCGTGCTCAAGGCCGGCACGCCCCTGTGCGTGAGCAGCGACCTTTTTCTGGAGGATGTCCACTTCCGGCGGTCCTATTTCACGCCCGAGGAGATCGGCCACAAGGCCCTGGCCGTCAATGTGAGCGACATCGCGGCCTGCGGCGGCCGTCCGCTGGCCTTCACCCTGGCCCTGGGCCTGCCCGATGACGTGGATGCGCTGTGGCTCGACCGCTTTTTCTCCGGCATGGCCGCCCTGGCGCAGGAACAGCGCCTGGCCCTGGCGGGCGGCGATTTGTCCCGCAGCCCTTTCCTGCATGTGTGCATCACCATCTGGGGCGAATCCTACACGGGCGGGGACTTCCTCGTGCGGGGCGGCTCCATGCCCGGGGACAGCCTGTTCGTGGTGGGGCGTCCGGGCCTGGCCCGCGTGGGCCTGCAGGTGCTGGAGCGGGAAGGCCGGGCCGCGCTGGAGCGCTGGCCCGCTGCCTGCGCCGCGCATCTTTTGCCCGTGCCGCAGGTGGATGCCGGGCTCATGCTGGCCCGGGCGGGCGCCAATGCCCGTCCCCCGGCACTGATGGACCTTTCCGACGGCATCATGCGCGACCTGCCGCGCCTGCTGGGCCGTACCGGCGAGAGCCGGGCCCGGCGCGAAGGCGACACGGGCACCGCCACGGACAGCGGTCTGGGGGCGGCCATCCTGCTGCCGCAGGGCATGCTCCATCCCGAAGTGGTGCGCCATGCCCGCGAGAACGGGCTCAACCCCGTGCACGAGGCCCTGCTGGGCGGCGAGGATTACGCCCTGCTGGGCTCCTGCGCCCCGGACATGCTGCCCATCCTGCACGCGGCCATCCCCGGCTTCATGAGCATCGGCACCATCACCGATGACGGGGAACTGACCTGCAACAACGAGCCGCTGGACACGCTCCGGGGCTTCGACCATTTTGCCGTATCCGCGGAGGCCTAGACCATGCCTTTTCCCTGTTTCCATCAGCGCCGGGGCCGGGACATCGCCCTGGCCGGGCTGCCGTCGTCCATCGTCCGGGAGCTGGCCGACGTCTGCCGCGAAGCCTGGCACGGCGGCATGCTGGCCGGCTGCAACGGTAACGCCAGCTGCCGCTGGCAAAGCCCCGAAGGCGAGCGCATCGTCATCACCCGCAGCGGCGCGGCCAAGGGGCGCCTGACGCTCCGGGACCTGTGCGTGCTGGATGCCCGGAGCGGCGCCACCCTGTACGGCGGGCCGTCGTCCAGCGAAGGCCTCATGCATCTGGAAGTCTACGCGGCCCGCCCCCAGTGCGGGGCCATCCTGCACACCCATCCCCGGCAGCTGCTGGCCCTGGCCCTGAAGCTGGAGAGCCGGGAGGACTGGCAGGAGCGCTTTTTGAAACTGCCGGTCTTCGAGTCCGGCGTCTGGCGGGCCCGGCTGGGCTACGCTCCGGCCTTCGAACCCGGCACCCGCCAGCTGGCCGAGGCCGTGGGGCAGGCCGCCCGCGATTTCGAGGCCGTGTGGATGGCCCGCCACGGCCTGTGCGCCTCGGCCCCCTGTCCGGGCCAGGCCCTCACCCTCAGCGAAGAACTGGAACATCTGGCCGCCATCCAGCTGCTGGCCGGGCTGTAGTTTTATTGAGGGGAGAGGGGACCCCTCGCCTAGCGCGAGAGGAGGTCCCCCCTCCCCAGCGCGCTTTATCAGAACGTACGGCCCCGGACTGCCATGCAGTCCGGGGCCGTACGTTCGTCATGGCTCTGGGCAGGTGCCGACAAGGGCCATCCTGTCGTTATGGAGAAACATGGAGAAAAAGGGGCGGGCTATCCCTTTGTCCGTAGCGGCGGAAGGCAGCCGCAGGCCGTACCCGTTGGCGATACAGGCAGCTGTGGGATGGGCACGTCCTCCTTTTCAGGCCGCGTCAGGCCCAAGGCATCAGGGGAAGGAGCCCCCCCAGAAAAGACCTATTCCACGCCGGTGAGGATGAATCCCAGCATGGCGTCGGCCAGCAGGGCCGCGGCCTCGGTCACGCGCGGGGCCAGGGGCGGATATTCGAGGATGTCGGTCTCGAAGTCGCCCACCAGCACCAGATTGCCCAGCACGCGTTTTTGCATGGGCTTGCCGCCAAAGCCGCCCATGCCCGAGGCACTGGCGATGCGGCGGCCCGAGAGCATGGCCCTTTCCACCAGCAGGCGCTTGTCCGCCGCGCCGTCCAGGGCTTCCAGCCACAGGGGGCAGCGGGCCACCAGCCCGTCCACGTTGGCGGCGTCGATGCGCAGGCGGCAGGTCTCCACCCGGGCATCGGGGTTCAGCTCCCGCACCAGTTCGGCCAGGACCTCCACCTTGGGGCGGCCCAGATGCCGGGGCCAGAACTGCTGCCGGTTGAGGTTGGACGCGTCCACCACGTCATCGTCGATGAGCAGGAAATGTTCCACACCGCTGCGGGCCAGCATCAGGACGGCATTGGAGCCCAGGCCGCCCGCACCGGCCACGCCCACCCGGGCGGTACGCAGGGCCTCCAGCCGGGCCGGGGAAAGATAGCGCGTCAGGCCCTGACGCAGGATGTTCTCACTCATGGCAGACTCCCTGAAAAACGGTTTACGGATGGATGCGTCCACACTTCATCCTGAAACAGCCTTTTCCGGGCCGCATCCGCAGGAATGGACAGGGACCCGGCCACAACGGGCGAACCCGGCCCCTCATGAAGAGGTGGTCTGCCCCGCCCCCGTATGAAAAGGAGGGACGTCTTTCCGGTGGAAAGACGTCCCTCCCGAATAAAGCGCGCTGGGGAGGGGGAGGGGAGCTTGAGGGG
>CDZH01067922.1_pt1 | contig 41009 bp, 58 predicted proteins | sample 557721 | NCBI WGS metagenome assembly CDZH01 (sample SAMEA3182062, study PRJEB8094) | gut metagenome | biome: human; feature: gut; material: Stool; isolation source: human stools | place: Canada | collected 2013-01-14 | reverse complement strand
GGAGTACAACTTCAAGTGCTACACCTACGGCAAAAAGGGCAAGACCGTCTGTACGCCGCATCACATCCGGGAGTTTGAACTGAAAGCCGTTGTGCTGGAGGACTTACGCCGGGTGACGCACTTCGCGCGGATGAAGGAAAAGCAGTTCGCCGCCTACATCGGCAGCAAGAATACGCTGGAGCTGCGGCGTGAGATGAACACGCTCCAAAAAGATCTGGATACCATGCGGCGGCGCAGAGAGGAACTGTCCAAGCTGTTCAAGCGGCTCTATGAGGACAATGTGCTGGGGCGGGTGACCGATGAGCAGTACCGGATGCTGGCGGGCGATTACACCGGTGAGCAGAAAGCGTTGGAGGAACAGATCCCCGAAAAGGAGGCCCGGCTGGAAAAGCTGAAAGCTGCCTCCGCCAACGTGAACACGTTCGTTGAGAAGGCGAAGCAGTACACCGCCATCGACGAGCTGACGCCGGAGCTGCTGCGGCTGTTCATCCAGAGGATCGAGGTAGGCGAGCGGACGGAGAAATACTCCCGCAGCTCCCACCAGAGCATCCGCATCGTATACCGCGACATCGGCACGGTGGACAGCGAAATGGAGCAGGGCGAGGCGCAGCCGCACATTGCGCCGCCCTTAAGCGAGGTATTTCACCAGCTTCCCGCATAATAAAAAACAGAGAAAAACCGCAAGAAGCGGACAGCAAACGCTGTCCGCCCCCTTGCAAGATATGGTGTCAACTTGTGTCCCTACGAACATTACCCGAATGGTTACAGGCTTTCTTCATACTTATTTTCGATGGGTTTTCCCTTTAGTTTTCCCTTTACAGCTTCCGAGAAGTGAATTTACGCTTGTTCGGATGGTAAAGTTTCAGCAAAAAAGATGTCTGGCGAAGGTCATTCGCCAGACACTTTTTCTATAAACTTTTCCATCCTCGCTGCGCTGTTTTGCTTCATTTGGTCTGTGACGTGCCCGTAGACATCTAAGGTGAAGGAAGCAGTCGCATGACCCAGATTGCCTTGTACGGTCTTAATATCATCCCCTGATTGAATCGCAGCAACAGCATAGCTGTGACGTAAATCGTGAAAGCGTGCTTGAGGCAGTCCAATGGATGCTACAATTCGTTTGTATTGATTGTAGACACTATTCGGTGAAACATGGTGTCCAACCTCATTTGTAAATACAAAGTCACTGTTTTCCCATAGTTCACCAGCTTGCAAGCGTGCAAGCGTCTGCTGTATTTTGTGCTGCTTTAAGATTGTAATGACAGTAGAAGGTAACGCAATCGTGCGGCTCTTTCCGTTCTTTGCCGAAATTAGCCTATATGCTCCGGGTTGTCCCGGAATGTTTTGAAGTTGCTTGTTGATTGTCATTGTCCCTTTTTCAAAGTCGATGCAATCCCACGTCAGTCCGCAGACCTCACCGCGCCGCAGGCCAGTGAAAAGGGTCAGAATATAGATTGCTTCAAAACAGTGCCCTTCGATAGCTTTTAGGAAAGCCGAAATATCAGCATTGTCCAGCGGTTTAATCTCTTTGCGAACAACCTTCGGAAGTTTACAGGCATCTGCGGGATTGAAACGCAAATAACCAACCGCTACGGCCTGTTGCAGAGCCTTGTGAAGAACACCGTTTACACACTTGACTGTTTTAGCAGCGAGGCCCGGAGTGTCACCGTGAGGTTTTTGCAAATCATTATAGAAATGCTGAATTTTTGGTGCATCCAGTTGACATAGCTTTGTTTTGCCAAGGGCGGGCTTGATATGGTTTTCAACGTGTTGGGTGTAGTTTACAACCGTCATTGGCTTGACCCCGCCTAAATATTCGTTCAGCCAAGTATCCAGCCATTCTCCCAAGGTCATTTTGGACGGTTCCTTATAAGTACCAGCATTGACCTCCACCGCCGCGGCCTGCATTTTCTCACGAACTTCCTTCTGGGTCTTACCGGAGAAGCTGCGCTGGATCTGTCTCCCCGTGCCGGGATCATAACCGGTGGTCAACCGCGCCTCCCAATAAGTATAGGTCTGCTCATTACGGGTGACAGTTTTCTTGCGAATCGTACCAGAGCCTTGCGCGGCACGGCTAATATTTTTACGGGCCAAGATAGTCCCCTCCCTTGAATATGCAAAAGATTTGTCATAAAATTGGGAGGGGAGACAAGCCCCCTCCCATATCAGCCGGACTTCAGGAAGTCCTCAATAGCCTGCTTGGGAATCCTGATTTGTTTGCCGAGGCGAATGCTCTTCAGCCGCCCGCTACGGACCAACTCATAAGTTTTGCTCCGTCCAATCCTCAGAACCTCGCTTGCTTCGTGGACGGTCATAAAAAGCGGGAGTTTTTCGAGCGATTCCATACCGCACATTATTCGACACCCCCAGCCAACATCACACCCCGATAGCCATTCATCGGCACACCGTTCACGCGCTGCTTTTCACGCTTGGCAGCGAAGCCTACAGCCGCAGAGAACTGCCGGGAAAAGGCACCCCGATCATTCAGCGAGGGCAAGTGATGCTCGCGGCAAAAATCAAGATAAGCCAGATGCAACTGCTCGGTGGACGTGAAGTGCTCCGCATCCATAATACAGCAAGCCGAAACAAACTCGGCTACTCCATCAGGCGGAATAACTCCACGTTCCACACACTGCGCCTGGAAGGAAATCACATCATCCCCAGCAAAGACATATCCATTTTCCACCAGTTCACGGTACTCAAGGATTGCACGGTACAAGATCCCGGAGCGTTCCGCTTTGAGGCTTTCAAGCAGCTTCGGGTCCCGCTGTTCCTCCGGAACAGGGTACTGGAACGGAATGAGAAGTACCCGGTTTGCAAAGGCCTCATCGAACTCCCAGAGCCGCAGTTCATGATTTGTTCCGAAAATCAAGGTGGCGTTAATGACCGCACTGCGGGGAGAGTGGTATTTTTCCTCCACAGTTACGGCGTCCCCTCCGGTAATCTTCTTGAGCATTCCCACAGCCTGATCGCTGAGGTTTCCAGCGGGCAAGTCCATAGAGATATTGACCCGCTTGTCCACCAGTTCGGCGGTCGCAAAACGCTCCCGGAACTTGAAAATATCCACATTTGCAACGGCAGACGGGTCGAAGAAGGCCGAAATGAGATTGCCGAAAACGGACTTTCCCGAGTCACCAACGCCCTGCATGACAATGAACCGCTTGGCGCGATTATCCGGTACAAGAGCATAACCAAGTGCCTGCCAAGCCCTCTTAATACATACAGGATTCCCAGCAAAAATCTGCTGCAAAAAACTGTCAAACTTGGGACATACCTGTGCACCAAGCCAGTCCACCTCAATGCGGCTGGTGAAGAAAAAGTCCGGTGTAGCACGGAGCAACTGGAGCGTGTTCAGGTCGAGCAACCCATTCCGAAGGCACAGGAGATTCGTTGATGTGTCCTCCAGCGGGACAGCTTCAATACGCGGGTCTGCGCAGAGCAGCGTCTGAACGCTGGCAAGCTGGTTTGCGCTTCCGACGATACTCAATTCCGCGTCCAGATGCTTGCGAATCAGCGTCAAGACGTCAGCATCACTCTTGCGCCGATAATAGGTCCCATGCCACAGATAGATGGTATCTCCGACACGCCGCAGGGGCACACGGCCAATCAAAAGGTTCTCAAGTTGAATATGCGAGGGGCCTTTTTCATTGCTGCGCTCAAAGAAATGGAACTTTCCGACAGGCACAGAGGGCAGCGTCATAGTGGGCTGCGGCGTAGATGTCTGTGGAGCAGTTGTCTGTGTGGGAGCGGCTGATGTTGTTGCAGACGGTTCTGCTGGCAGCTCTGCGACAAGGATAGGCGGCTCCCCCAAGCCGAGTTCTTTCTGATATTTGCGGCTTAGCTTGTCTACCTCGCAGACAACACTTGCTTCAGCTTTGCTATTGAAAAGGAGCAGCGGCTCAATGCCTGCCCCGGCTTCCTCTTCGCTCTTTTTCTTTCTTGCCATGGCATCGTCCATAATGACTGTGCCAGCGCGCACAAGGCTGCTTTCTTCCGGTGTTACGGCAATAATTTTACGGGTTCCTTCGTTCATGATGTGTACCTCCCATGTTTTGGTGGCAACATCATCTCATTTTTTCGTAGAACTGCCAATTGACAGAGTAAACGAAGAGATTCCGTTTCAAAAAAGTTAAGAAATCTGGTAGAATGATAATGAACAATGATGCGGCAGAAAAGAAAATACGCCTTTATGAAGCAGACCGTGCGTTACGGAATGACTCGAAGTTCAGGGACATCCTTAGCTATATTCTTTCTCAAGAATTCGATCCAAATCTTTTTGGCTCTCGGTTGCAAAAAGCGCGCAAAGCTGCGCGTATTACTCAATGCAACCTTGGCGAAGGAATTGGTGTGACGGGTGCAAATATCTGCAAACTGGAAAAAGGTAGGTCTGGCAACGAAATCCGAAAGGGTATTAGGGTAGACCAGCTATGCTATTTTTGTGATGCATTGAATGTCACCCCGGAGTATTTACTGGGCTTTACTGAAAACCCTACTGAACATATTGTATCTGAGAGTTCCGAGCGTTCCGCTGTGCTCGAAGCGTGGAACGCGTTCAAAACTGAGAAAAATCCAGAGAATCAGGTTAGAGCCATTGATCCTATCTATTCTGACGCCCCGGAGGTTGCTGCTAAGGTCAAATTCATCATACATAGCCTGTGGAGTACGCATTTTTTGCTGCTGTTCAACTTGGTTCGGCTTGCGAAGAAGCCTATTGTTTCGTATGAGTTCACCTGTCGGATGTTTGCAGAATCCTTTGTGGGAAAGAAGTCCCTGCCATCTTGTTCAGACCGTGACGAATTGATTCCGGTGGATGATAGAACGGCAGCCCCCTACATTCAGATGATCTATCAGCGTCTTTTGCGTAGGCGTGGTATGCGTAAGCCAAAGGAGAAGTTATCCTCTGATGTGCAGGCAGTTTATGTCCAAAATGTATTTCGCAACATTTTGATGGAACTCGGTAGTGTCAGCAATGACTTGTTGGACATTTTCACAAAGATAGCTTCTTCAACTTTTGATGACAAGGAGCGGATAAACATAATGATCGGCTGCTTTGTTTCCAACGTTTTTGGCAATTTTGACGATACCTCCCTGACAGAAAAAAGTTAAAATTTTTGTGTGAAAGTAATTTCTTCCAGCAAAAGCCAAATATCCCTCTACAATATAAAGTGTTCCCCGTTCGCCGTTCCTCCGTCAAAACCTTCTTCTCTTTGAAATTTAAGAAAAAAAGAGTTATCCGAGTGGAACTAAGAACGCGGAACACCCTCTCAACAGTTTATTGCCGAGAGGGATGAGGTGAAGCCCGCAGGGCGAGGAGAAGGGACGCGCCGAAGAAGCCGCGCGCAGCGCGTGCTTTGTAGGCGTCGGAACGTCCCTTCTCCTAAACTAATAGAGCAAAGAGTCCAGCAGAGGTTTAGACCCTTGCTGGACTTGGTTTACTCCCGTCCGCTTACTTCCTGTTTTTCAGGGGATTGCGGACACCACGGCTGACGAGATAAACCGAGGCTCCGAGAATAGCACCCTCCGCAAAACAGCCGAGGGCTGAACCTGTGATGGCAAATAAAATCGGCATAGTTTCTTCCTCCTTAATTACGCTGTCGCAATAGCATGGTCGAGTACCAGTAATACGGTCAAGGTTGTGACAAACCCTGCAAAAGTCCATTCCATTTTTAAGCCCTCCTTTCTTTTAGTAGACTCTGAATAAATCCTTTAGAAACATCCAGACCGCCAGTATCGGCGGCGGATCAGGCGGTTTCACGAAATACATTTTTATCTCTCCTTTCTCCCTGTGCCGCTCTGCTTTATGCTTGCGCGGCTGCTGGCCTTGCTTCGACTACGCGATTTACGCACAGTCACCGCGAAGTTGCAGTAGACGTCTGTGGCCGCATACCTTACAGCGGCTTTGCTGGTTGATCTTGCCATATTTTTCCTCCCTTCTAAAACGCTCCACAGTAGAGCCATTCTTCCACCTCGTCCGTTGTGAAACCGCGCTCCAACAAACGGTCGATCATTTCATCGGTATATCCAAAAGTTGCCGCGATGGATTTCAGCACACGAACGCTCTCCCGCTCCGTCTGTGGGTGATGGTCTGCAAGCGAGAAGCTGTAGCAGCCCCAATGGTTGCAGTAAAGCGCCGACGCATCAAAGGTACTGCGGCTGAGGCGGCCTTTCCGATCAATCTTGATGATCTCACCGCAGTCGGTTTGTATCCGCTGTGACCTTCCCAACAATCGCTCAAAGCCCAGCAAGGCCGTGTTCAAAATCTCCTCCGTGGAGGCGTAAACATAGACCCCGGTATCGGGAAACAGAACCAGACAGAGAGGACTATCGCCCTTCACGAAGTACAGCCCATCCCGATCTGTCAGCACCGTAAACGTGAAAGAACCCTCGACCTGTTCCGCCATGTATTTCAGGCTGGAAGGGTCGAGGGCGTTTTTCTGTTCAATTAGCTGCACGGCAATGTAGCTGTCAGTCTCGATTTTTGAAGCTGGCAGGCGGAGCAACCGCCGCAGTTGGTAGTCATTATAGAGAACACCGTTATGGGCCAGCGCAAACTGCTTGCCCTCAATGCTGCCGCGAAAAGGGTGATTGTTTTCATTCTTCTTGGCTCTGCCCTGCGTTGCCATCCGTGTGTGACCCATGATGACCTTTGCATTGCTCGGTATGTTCAGCCGCATCCGATGTGCTGGAAGGGGACGCTTGTAAATCTGTAAACCATGTTCTGTGTTGTAGGCAATGCCGGTAGCGTCTGTCCCGCGTACTTCTGCGGCGATAGACAGTTCCCGGATCAAGCGGGTTTTCTGCTTGGCAGTCAGCGTCCCACGGTAGTCGATCAATCCAAACAAACAGCACATTAAACATCCTCCTCACTTGCCACCGCGTCATTGACGTATAGGCGGCGCTCCTTAAGATACTGCACCAATTCCGGCTGGGTACATCCCACAACGAAGCTTGTCCATGACAACCCCTGCACATCTTTGTCCGTCAGATAGACTGCCATCTCGCAGATGTTATCCAGCAGCTCCAGTGTGGCAATCAGGGTATTGTACTTCAAGGTTCCACGGAACATCCGAAACTCGACCGTATCCCGGTTGGTAAGGTTTACCGCCGTATAACGTCCGGCAGAGTTATGGCCCTTGGCGTGGTCAAGGATGTCTTTGGGTTTTTCTTTGTAGCCATACCGGGCTGCCCAATGGTCAAGCTGGCGCTGGGTACGGCGAGAGAATTTCAGCAGTTCCTCCCAGAACTTCTCAAAGAAGTAGAGGACACGGGCGATAGCGGCTTCCTGTTCGCTCTCGGTGTCACCAAAGGTTGTGCGGTTGACATGGACGTGCAGGCCGCAGGTTTCTGCCTGATGGGACAGATACCCCATCTTCTTGGCTTCCTCCATGATTTCAGCCCAAGGCATATTGTTTTCGTGAAAGTCTAACGTCATGGGATGGGTGACGATCTCAAAGCCATTATTCAAGCTGCCGTCATGCTTGCAGTAAATTAGTTCATTGCCTGTATTGGCAATATCCAAAACCCGTTCGGCGTTGCTGTCGGACTCACCACCCTCGTCAACCTCTAACTCCACGCCGAAATAACGCTTGCCCGTACCATAGAAAATCGGCTCCGGCTTGAAGTAGTAGTCATTGATGCCCTGTGCAGGCAGGGTGTGGTAGCAGTCATAGCAATAAGGGTCATCCCCGCGGTAATAGGTATCCCGGCGGTGGATCAGAGTACCGCAATGGGTACAGCGTTCGTAGTGGTTGTCATAGCAGTCCTCGCAGAGCGGGATTGTGTCCGTTCCGCTGTTATCGGTTTTGTAGATACGTTCACCGCAGCAGGAACAGACTGTGGTTTGCTCGTCAAGGCAGGCAGGGCAAAGCAATTCATCCTGAAATGGGATTAACTGCTCATGTGCCAAAACTTGTCCGCAATGGGAACAGGGGCGTGTCCTTCGGTCAGTGGTATTCATAGCATCTTCTCCTATTAAATAAGATAGCCGCCCGGATGATACCGGGCGGCTTCACTATATGATATATCATTGAAAATCGCTTTATTTACGGTCAGAGCAAGTAACATAAAGATAAACAAAGCTTAGAAAGGAGAAATCCCTATGTTTAATGAAAATCCGAAAGAGGAAACGATCATTGCTATGAGAAACCGCGAAATTCGCCTGAACCGTGAAGGTGAATACTGGACTGGTGAAGAAAAGGAACAGCTAAGAACTATGTTTGAAGCTGGCTTCGGCATTACAAAGATTGCCTATATCCTATGCCGCACGGAGCCTGCCGTTTATCAGCAAATTGAAAGTATGGACTTATACAACCGCAAGGCCAATCCTCAGCGGCGGAGGTCGGCTGCAAAGCCCCGTGGATGCTTATGTGAGAACTGCCTGTGTGATTCGTCCTTTTGTCCCCGCTGTATGAAGGAGCAGAATAGTGAGGGGGCTGTAGCGAATGTTTGAGGAATACGCCGACATTCTGACAGTAGAGGAGTGCTGTGAGGCTCTCAGGGTGGGTTACAACGCAATATACGAACTGCTCAACAGTGGGAAACTCAGGGGGTATCGCAATGGACGTGTCTGGCGGGTTCCCAAAGCAGCACTGAAAGACTATATCATTGAAAGTGCCAAACTGAAATGAGAAAGGCCGCAGGGACTCCCTGCGGCTACTTAAAATCTGCTATTTTTACGATATACACCCCTGCCGATCTGCTAACGCTTGCATATAGGCAAGCGTTAACTTTTTGTCCTCTGGCCCAATCTGCGCCCAGTGTGACAAGCACTCCCGTTCATCCACCGTGAGTTTTGCCAGTTCATTTTCTTCCGAAAAAAACTGTGAGAGTGTAATACCAAACCCACTACAAATTTTCTCAATAGATACAAGAGAGGGTGAGGCAGTCTTGTATAGAACGGTACTGAGGCTTGAATACGGCATATCCGCTTCGTGTGCAAGCCGATAAAGGCTCCATGAGCGAGCCTTGCATAATTCCAATACTCGGTCCGCTACATTAAAATCGGCCATGCTGCACCTCCGCAAATTCGTACTATTATTTTATACAGAAGTTCGCATTTCCGTTAGTCTGTAAATGACGGTATATTTTACTTGAATTTGTATCGTAATTGCGATATACTCACAAGTAAGCAAAGCCATTGAATTTTTAATAGGAGGTCATTTTATGTTCCAAATCAAGGCCGAAATGCTTGCTGCAATTAAAAACGCTCTGACTCCGCAGTGTGAACTGGCCATGAACGGGCCGCAAATTTATAACATGGGTAAATGTGGGACTTGTACTGGAGGATGTAGAGGCCTTTGCAAGACCACCTGTAGAGGCGGAAAACACACTCGTTAAAGACAAGGGACTCTATAGAGTCCCTTGTTTAATATGGAGGACAAATGGATATTTCAAAAACCAAAGTTATAACCATTACTCTCACACAAAGTTGTAATCTTTCATGTGTATATTGTTACGAGCAGTATAAATCACCACGAACAATCAGACTTGAAACGGCGAAGCGCATTATTGATAGAGAAATGGAGGATTATTCCGCTTTTGAGAATATCGAAATTGATTTCTTTGGTGGAGAACCATTTCTGGCATTTGAAACACTCAAGAGTCTTACAGATTATATAAATCAAAAATACAGCCATGCCCCAATTACGCTGTTTACAACAACTAACGGAACACTTGTCCATGGTGAAATCCAAGATTGGTTGCGTTGTCACAGTGATTCTCTTGTTTGTTGTTTGAGCCTTGATGGTACGAGTGCAATGCACAACATCAATCGTTCAAGTTCATATGATGACATTGATCTCGCATTTTTTCACGAACTATATCCGCAGCAAGATGTTAAAATGACCATTTCCAAAGAAACCCTTCCATACTTGGCCGAAGGTGTGATTGATATGCACCAAAAAGGGTTTCTTGTATCTTGCAACCTCGCATATGGTTTTGACTGGTCTGATACTGAAAGCGCAGAAATTCTTGAGCGAGAATTGTATAAACTCATAGATTTTTATCTATCAAACCCAGAGATTGAGCCTTGTTCCATGTTGGAAATGGGCATATCTGGTGCTGGCGTTAAAGAGATTGAAGCCATGCGCTATTGTGGTGCAGGGTTATCTATGAAAGCATATGATGTTGATGGAATAGCTTACCCCTGTCAATTCTTTATGCCTCTTTCCGTTGGTAAGGAAAAAGCTGCTAACGCTCAAAATATTACCTTTCCCAAAGATGTAATTGCTGAAGAATATCTTGATAAAACGTGCAAAGAATGTGTTATTCGTTCGATTTGTCCAACTTGTTTCGGGTCAAACTATGCAGCTACAGGAAACATTTATAGCAGAGACGAAAATATGTGCCGACTTACAAAGATTACAATGAAAGCCCGTTCTTTCTTCCGTGCAAAGCAATGGGAGTTAGGCCAACTGCATTTGACACCCACTGAGGAACAGTTGCTTTTACGTGCAATTATTCGCATTCAGGAAGAATTGGAGGTATAACATGGCAATTCTAAAAACTGATGCGGCAATCACCGAGTATATTTGTACTTGGTGTGGGAAGCGGGTAAAGCGGACACGCGGCGAAGGACGTCCTGATCCGGGATACTGTCCACGAAAGCCTACAGACAAAGAGGGGCGAATGAAACCGCATACGTGGAGAATCAATAAAAAATACGTGTAAGGAGAGAAATATGGCATACGCTTACAAAAGAGTCGATACCCCAACTGAACTTGAAATAACCGAAGAAGCATTTTTCTCTGAGAAGTCGCTACTATCATCTGTTGACCGATTAGAAGTTATGGCAGAAACCCGTGAGAGAACAAAGGGCATATACCAAATGGAAAGCGGCGTGTTTTTTGATAGTTTAGGTCATGCCGTATGTTACGTCGATCTCGCTCTTGGTGAAGAATTTCATGGCGAACAGGAAATCCGGCAGCATTTATCCGCATATTACAATATCAAACCCGATAAAATTCTAATTGAAATTGACCCTAATCATCGGTGAGATATGTCCATCATAGTTCTTATTGTCATTGCTCTTTTTGGCGGCTACTTCTATTTTACTTTGCCATTTCCAATACAGCTAATTATCTTCATTATTAACGCGATTGTTCCTGACCCAATTCCGTATATCGACGAAATCATTATGGTCGGTGGTATGGTATCAAAGCTTTACTTTCTTGACCAAGTAGGAGAGTTCATATCTGAACACAAAATACTATCACTTCTTATTCTAATTCTTTTAATTTGGTGCGGCGTTCAGATTTGGAACTGTATTTTCTGATAGGAGTAGTCTATGTCAGCAGCTTCGTTTCAAAGTGAGATCAACGAAATCCCACATAAATTTTCTAAGCTTCTTTTTGATGTAGAAAAACTCAAAAAGCCCGAGAAGATAGCCTCTACATACCACATAACGTCAGGTGAACGGATTTTGGGCTACATTAAAAGCACGGTTCCTTTGTTTACGCTGACAGTAGATGGTACGGTCATTACAGACCGTGCCATCTACATTCATCCCAGCCATGATGATTGGGCTGCATCAAACCGTTTTCCGTTTGATGAAATCTGTAAATATTTTGTCTACATGGATGACGAAAAATCCAACGTCTATATGTCAGATATCCACAGCAAGAGCATCATCAGGGGATGTACTCTCTTTGGCCGAAACACTGGCGGCATTGAACTGATGCAGTTTGTAAAAGCCCTGCAAGCTATCTTGCTGTCTCACTATACATGGGCACAGGAACAGCAGCAGACAGCAGTTGCAGAACTCTTGACTGCGGCGCGAGCCTCCATGAAAACAGGGCGCGTATCACAGGAACTTAGCGTTTTACTGAATACAATCGAACCCTCCTCCCCACAGTATCTTGCAGTAAAATTAGTACAGGCTGAGGACGTCTACCGTTCCTGCGACGCGGACGCATACCATAGATTTATGGAAAATACCACTGCCGAAGCCAAGGCAGCGATTATGCAGCAGCAAAATCCCTTTGAAAAGGCTCTACAAGCGGACCTATCCAATATTCATCTAAATTTTGAAACGAACTATCTTACAGAAGCATACACAAACCTTTCAGCTTCTCCATACCGTAGCGATATGGATACGCTACTCTTTGCATATGTCTGTGTGCGGCTTGATAAAAAAGTTGACTATACAAATTCCTGCCGCCAAGTCAAATCTGATGATGCAAAGCAGGCCCTTGAAGCCTTTTCCGCCTGCTATTACAATATCAGAATTCGTTTTCGTCCATGCTGATTAAATCAAAGAACCTGATTTTCAGAGGCGCACCAGGTACGGGAAAGTCCTATCTTGCCAAAGAAATTGCTGCGGATATTGTTAGCAATGGCTATGAGAAGGAATATAGTCATCTTACTGAGGAGCAGAAGAAGCAGGTGGAATTTGTCCAGTTTCACCCAAGCTATGATTACTCAGATTTTGTGGAAGGACTGAGACCAAAGGTTAATAGCGACGGGACGATGGGCTTTGAATTGCAGGATGGCATTTTCAAGAGATTTGTTGACCGCGCCAGAAAGAACTATGAGGACTCCCAAAAATCCAAAGAAACGGTAGAACAGGAAGTCACGGTTCAAGAATCCATGACGGAGTTTTTCTCTGGTATTGAGTTTGGCGTTGATACATTTAAGACGATCAACGGAAATGAATTTACCATTACCGGCGTGGATGACGGACATATCAATATTTCCATTCCCGGAAACGCATCTGTCAACAGGATTACTCTAAATCTGGATGAAGTTAGAAAGATGCTGGAATCCGGGCAGAAGTTTGAAAAAATAAAGGATATCACGTCCTTTTTCGGAAAGACGTTTGCTACACAAGGATACTCCTATGACTTTGCTATCTATAAAGCAATCAAAGCGAAGAAAAGTACAGTTTCAAAAGCAAAGGCAAAACAGGAGGAACTGAAAAAATACATATTCATTATAGATGAAATCAACCGCGGCGAGATTTCAAAGATTTTCGGTGAACTGTTCTTTGCGATAGATCCCGGTTATCGCGGCAAAGCCGGAGAAATCTCCACGCAGTATTCCAATCTGCACTCTGACCCTGACGAAAAGTTCTATATTCCTGAAAATGTCTATATCATCGGCACCATGAACGATATCGACCGCTCTGTGGACAGCTTTGATTTTGCTATGCGTCGGCGCTTCCGTTTTGTTGAACTTAGAGCGGATGAGCACCTCGAAGCAATTAATGAGTCGATAGAAGACGAAGGACGGAGGCTCGAAGCAATCAGAAGAATGGCTGCGCTCAATAAAGAGATTGCGAACGTTGAGGATCTGAACGAAAATTATCAGATTGGTGCAGCTTATTTTGCAAAGTTGAAAACACTTGATTTCGACCAGCTTTGGACTGATTATCTGCAACCGCTCCTACAGGAATACATTCAGGGAATGTACGATGAGGAAGGAATTATGAATCGGTTCGCAAGGGCATACGGCTATCAGAAACCCGCCAGAGGTGATGCGAATGAAGCTGCTCAGGATCAAGGATAACTCCCAGCAGAAAAAAGATGTCTTTTCTCAAGTAGCGAAGCTGACAGGTAAAATTGCAGATAAAACGTTGGAACAGCTTGAGCGTGAAGGCGTATTCGTATTTCCCGAAACCGTAAAGGATGCAGAGGATATTACGCAAGATCAGATGATCCTCCAAAGCGTCAATGACGCCTATCGTTCCGGCAATGTGATGGGGTTTCTTGGTTATGGTGATGAACGGCTTGTGATCGAGTCCCGCTTTTGCGGAGAGGGGGAAGATTACTTTTTCCAGTATCTTTTAGACAAAGTTCTGGACTTTCCCAATATAGTAGATTTGGATTCCGACGCCAATCAAGACAATCGGCTGTTCAATTTTCTGCTGTTTCTGTTTCCGTATTACCTCAAAGCGGCGATGCGGAAGGGCTTGTTCAAGAAGTATATTCGTCGTAGGTATAATGACGGAAATGTAAAAGGCACCATTGATGTTGCAAGGCATATAGAGAAGAACACCCCGTTTGTTGGTAATGTTGCATACAGCCAGCGAGAGTTTTCCTACGATAACAGCCTGATGGAACTGGTACGGCATACCGTAGAGTTTATCAAAAGAAAGCCTTACGGAAATAAACTTCTTATCAAAGTGAAAGACGAGGTAAAACTCGTTATAGATGCGACTTCAGAATATGAGCCGTGTGACAGGCAGAAAATTATTGAGCAAAACAAAAAGAATACTGTCCGACACGCTTATTTCAGAGAGTATCTTGCATTGCAGCGGTTGTGCCTTTTGATTCTCCAACATCAGAAACACCAAATCGGGGCAGGGGCGAGACAGATATATGGCATCCTGTTCGATGGAGCATGGTTATGGGAGGAATACGTCAATTCGCTGATAGAAGATGTGTTTTATCACCCAATGAATAAAGGCGGTAAAGGCGCGCAGAGATTGTTTGATGGAAATGTGGGATTGATCTATCCTGATTTCATCAGCCGGAACAGCGAAACGCGGATTATTGCGGATGCCAAGTATAAGCCCGTTGACAACATCGGCAATCGAGATTATTTACAGGTACTTGCCTATATGTTCCGCTTTGATGCGAAGACTGGCTATTATCTCTATCCAGAAGCAGAAGGCTCTGACGATTTGAAATTGCGGATGAATTGCGGTTCTACCTATGAGAAAAATGTTATGCCGCGTGACGACATCAGCCTTACCAAGCACGGTTTGAAAATTCCTGTGGATGCGTTAAATTACGCTGAATTCTCTGTGAGAATGAAGACCTGCGAACAAGAATTCAAAAGCACGCTAATATTTTAACGGTTCAAAGAAGAGCATACTTAAGTAAGAAAACAGCCCCTGAAATCATTCGATTTCAGGGGCTGTGGTCCGAGATGGGAGACTCGAACTCCCGACATCTTGCTCCCAAAGCAAGCGCGCTACCAACTGCGCTAATCCCGGATTTTTGGGTATTCAGTTTTGCTCCAGATGTGGTCAAACATGTGGTCAGGCGGCTTTTTTGACCATCTCGGCTTGCGGGGGAAGTGCCTGTATCTCAGGCGTATCAAGGAATTGCGGACATAGCATTTTCCAGCTCGAAGGGGGAGCGACCCGCTCCCAAAGCAAGCGCGCTACCAACTGCGCTAATCCCGGATATGAAATTCAGACTGATCCGACGGCCGGATGTTCTAACTCAGGAGTGTGTTTGCAAATGGCTACGCCACAGAACCTGACCGCAGTACACGTGGCTTGCCGCAAAAGGACGGAATGCAGACGAAAGACTATCCTCTATTTTACTGAAATCTGCCGCAAAGTCAAGTCCTATATAGAAGAAGCCCCGTGCCCTTATGGGCACGGGGCATTGATCTTAGCAACCGCAGCCGCTATTGCAGCCACAGCCGTTGTTGCAGCCGCCCCAACCGCCGCTGCCGCAGCAGCACCAGATGATGATCAGCAGAATGATGATCCAGCAGCAGTTCCCGCCGCCTCCGCAACCGTTATTACAGCACATATCGGAACCTCCTATGAGATCGAGATGTAGACCGTTCATGCGGTCTCAATCCATAGTATGTGCCCCGGTGAAGAAGGTGCGGAATTTTTTAGAGGCGCTCACTCTTGACCAGCTTCCACGAGCCGCGCCACTCGTCTCTTGTAAAAACGCCCAGGTCCATCAAGTGGTCGGCCAGAGACTGGCTGCCGTCAGGCAGGTCAGCCTCCAAGGCGTAATAGGAGATGTACACAAGCTGCGCCCGCAGGAAGGCGGCGCTTTGCAGCATGGCAGTGTCACCGTCGGTCAGGACACCGGCGTTCACGGCCCGGAGCAGGGTATCGGACAGATCCTTGTTGGCAGCGGAGCTGTATCCCATGGCGCGGAGCACGAATTCTGTGTACTGATAGGCGTTGACAGCCCCGGCGGGCTTGAAGGACGTGGCTGTGTAGCCATTCGTATAGCCCTTTTCATAGGCGTAGCCTACATAATGCTCTGCCTGAGAACCTTTCTCAATGTCCTTGAATGGCGTAGTTCCAGACCAGGCCAGCGCCTGCTCCTCCTCGCCCAAGACCCGGATGAACATGATGAGGGCCTGAAGGCGGGTGGGGGCAGCCTCCAGATCAAAGCCTTCGCCGTAGCCAGTGAAAGTGCCCTTGAACAGATGCAGGGACTTCAGGGTGGCGGCCATGGCGTTGTAGTCCGGCCGGTCGGAATAGGAGAAGGCGTACTGTCCCTGATAGTCCACCACCGCGGTTTCGGAGGTGACGGTATAGGCGGCGGTGGTGTCCTCGGCGGTCAGATAGCGGTGGTTGGCGGTGAGATTCGTACCGCTGGGAACCACAGCTCCGGTGGTAACATCCACCACAGCGCCGGATTCATAGGTCACGCGCCCGCGGCCGGCCAGCAGCAGAACGCCGGTGCCTGTGACGCCGTGAAGCGCGTCACCCTCTTTGAGGCGGGTCTCCTGCCAGGTGGCAGTTGCCTCGCCTACCTCACCGTTTTTCAGACGTTCGGCCAACTCTTTGTCCGACTGCTCCAATGCCTGATCGATTTTTTTCTCTGCACGTTGGGAAAATTCGCCGTTCAAGTAAGAAAGAGATGCCAGCGGATCTCCCGCGTCCCCGGCGGCACCGACCCAGACGGCAGAGGCCAGAAGTGCGCATACGGATAGGAACAGGACCAGCTTTTTCATGGGGAGTTCCTTTCTCAGTGATTGGCGATGCGGTAACTCAGGGTCAGAAGGCTGTCGGCAAAGTGAATGTTTTCAAACTGAACATCCGGATTGGGGCTGGACAGCTCCACATTGGTAAAGTTCCAGAAGCCACGGATCCCAAGGTCGATCAACCGGTTGGCGGTAGCCTGTGCCACAGCCTGAGGAATGGTCAGAACAACAACGTCCACAGCGTGGCGCTTGATGTAGGACTCCAACTCATCGGTCGAATAAACGGGGATGCCGTTGATCTGTGTATCGATCACATCGGGAGAGACGTCAAAGGAGGCGTCCACGGTGAAGCCGGTGTTTTCAAAGGGGAAGTTGTTCAGCAATGCGCGGCCCAGGTTGCCGACACCGATCATGATGAGATGGTGATCGTTGTCCACACCCAGAATGTGACCGATCTCGGAACGGAGTTCTTCAACGTTGTATCCATATCCCTGCTGGCCAAACTCACCGAAACAACTGAAATCCTGACGGATCTGAGAAGCGGTAATATTCATTTCCTGCCCCAGAGAGTGGGAGGAGGTGCGGACAATGCCACGGTGATAAAGATCGGTCAGCTGCCGGTAATACCGGGGAAGCCGACGAATGACGGCGTCCGAGATATTTTCTTTTTTCATGATTTAATCCACCTGCTTTGAAAAAATATGTTATCACCATTTTAAAATAAAATGCCGGACTTGTCAAATTTTTTAACAATCTTTGCCGGGATAAAAATTTTTTGCTAAGAAAGGCTTTACATGACCGAAAAAATCTGTTATACTATCGAGCGACATGTGAGTGGAATATCTCTTGCCGGAACAATCAAATATGCGCCCGTAGCTCAGTTGGATAGAGCGTTAGACTCCGACATTTCAGGTGTCTCCAGTTGAGATATGGCGCAAAGCATTGCCACACCTGCGTTTGCGGGAACGGCAGAGAAAAAATAGTTAGTTGTTGACTACTATTTGACTACTATCGCAGAAACCCACAATCAAATACGCGCCCGTAGCTCAGTTGGATAGAGCGTTAGACTCCGACTCTAAAGGCCGCTGGTTCGAATCCAGTCGGGCGTACCAAAATGAATGACCCTACCCAATTCGAACAAGTCGATGAGACTTAAGGATTAGGTAGGGTCATTTTATGTCCTGAAAGTCTTGGTATGACAGGGATTTCAGCGAGTGGCGCGCTAAAGCAAATATGAGACACGAAAATACAAACCGTCTCAAAACGTAGTAGAAAACGAGCAAATTAGGCGATTCGAACACGGATGTCTCATTTAGCAGTTGCACAGCAGCTCTCTTCCATTTGGCATGGTGTCAGATTTTTCAATGTGCGATGAGGTCGTTTGGTATTGTAAAACTCAATATAGGAAGCTACACTGGCTTGAAATACTCTATCGGAAGGATGATCTTTCCGGTAGAGTTCTTCTTTTTTCAACGATGCGAAGAATGATTCTGCGACCGCGTTATCATGCGGCTTGCCGGGCTGAGAAAAGGATTGCTTCGTATGGTATTTATGCAAAAGCTGTTGAAACCGGTGAGAGGTATATTGCGCTCCACGGTCGCTATGAAAAATAAGACCAGATGGGGGATGGCGTTCTTCATGTGCCATTTTAAATGTTGCAGTGAGAAGTTGCGTACTGTTCTTTTTTGAAATTTTATGTGCGATTACTTTGCGCGAGAAAAGGTCGATAATCACACAAATATAAAAGTAGTGATTCCCAAGTTTAAAACAGGTGACATCGCTGACCCAGCGTTGATTTGGCCGCTGAGCGTTAAATTGTTGCCGCAGGATATTTTTCTTTCGTTCTGGTTCACGCAGCTTTAGATATTCCTGCTTTGCTGTCGACCGAACACTGCTCAAGCCCATCTCACGCATGAGTCGCGAAACATATTCCGCGCTGACTTGGTATCCACGCTGAACAAGAATCGTTCGAATTTTCTCTGCACCCAGCACCTGCCTATATTCGTCAAACACATCACGGATGAGCTGACAGTATTCTTGATGACGTTTATCAAACCAAGCGTTGCCGCGCTTGCTGCGTAACATATGGTTGTAAAATGTACCGCGATCAACATCCAGCGCCTCGCATATTGTGTGAACTTCATATTTTCCATAAAACGGCTCTAAAGCATGAAGCCGTTCCTTTAATGGTGCGGATACCAGACAATCAACAGATTTCAAAATTGTGATGATATTCTGCAATTTTTCAACTTTGCGCTGGAGTAATGCGTATTCTTGATAGGAAAATTTCAATGGCTTGCCCGAGCTGTCTGTCGGAAAGGAGTTGAACCAACGGTATAAGGTGCTTCGAGGGATAGCGAGTTCATTGGAAAGAGCGATAGCACTTTCGCCCTGCTGATAGCGCGTGATGATGGATAGCTTTTCTTCATTTGAATATTTCATGGTGATATCCTCCTTTACCAATCAAGGATAGCATGAAAAGTGAATTAAGAATAATTCCATAATCACTTGTGGTGCGAATTGTTTTTAATCAGCTTACCTTACAAATTAAATAGTAGTCAAAAAACATGTTAATAAATACAATTGGCGCATTTTCAATGATTTTGTATAATATAGACAAACGAAAAGAATAGAGGTATACTTAAATAAGGTGGGTGGTCATATACATAAGGTTTTTCAATTAATGGACTCGATAATTGATATATCATGGGGAATAATTCGTTAAGGTTGGTAGATAAGAATGAAGCTATCTAAACTGAAATTGAAGAATTATAGGTGCTTTGGCTCAGAAGAGCAGGTCATCTTAATTGATCAACTAACAACATTTATTGGAAATAACAGTACGGGAAAAACTGCTGCACTGTCAGCCATTAATTGTATGTTTTCTGAAAACAGTAATGATCGTATTCTACACAGAAGTGATTTTCATCTACCCAAAAATATACTCCCAGATGAAATGGAACAGCAAAGTCTTTATATAGAAGCAATATTTGAATTTGAAGAATTGCAGTCAGGAATCAACCAATTTGAAAGTCTCTTTTTTGAGGAATATGTAGCCGCACACGGAGTATGGAACTTAGCGATTGAAAACTTTCGCGGAGATCATTCCGTTCCTATCATGACAATTCATAAAAGTAAGGGATTAGAATACAATGCTGTATATTTTATTGGATTAGAGGATTCCGCTTTTTGGAATTTTAGAAATCAACCAGATGAGGATAGATGTACATTTTTTGTGGCGCTATCACGTGCAAAGGCGTCTGTTACATTTACATTTTGCAAAAAACGATCTGGCATGAAGTGCCCTATGCAAAGACACAACGCGATTAACGAATTTTTTGATTTATTACAAAGGCCTGGAATTGCAGAGGTAAAGCGTTTCCAAAACCGCTAACTGATTTCACGCACTTGAAATTACAAAAGCGCTGCGAGACAATGATTTGTGCCTACATCTTTTTTGTCAACACATGGCAAAAGCATTCCAGACCTATTGTTTGGAATGCTTTTTATTATAAAAAATATATCTCTATCTCTTGGTGAAAGCTGAAGTCCCTGCTATACTATAATGTAAAAAATTATTTAAGTATTTAATTTAGAAAAAATAAGGAGAAAGTAGGACGCATGGCTATCAATTCGCACATTCAACTTCCTAATAGTATCTTAAAATATTTTCGAGACGAGTCGGATTCGGAGAAAAAGGTATGGTACTTAGATATTTCATCAGGAAGCATTATGAAAGCGGCATCCAATAAGATTGGAACGTCAAAAGGATACTATTCTGATTTTGGCGAAAATTTTTGGAATAGAACTGTTGAAGACTCGTTGGCGAAGTTAAATCATAAGTTCTATAAAATTTATATGCAAAAAGAAAATGCGGAAATAGGAAGCCTTCCAATGTCACAGGATGATAAAGACATCATCAAGAAATACATTAAGGCGGCGATGGTTAGGAGCAGTTTGGCGTATAAGACTATGAAACAGAATTCTTTTACTGCGGAACTATTTTCTGAGCAAGAGAACCATGATGCACTTTCATATTTCGGAATGATTAGCACAGGAGAAGTCGACTGTATACTGGATAAGTTGGACGTTGCATTTTTAATAAATCAAACAGATAGAGATTTGGTCGTTCCACGCAACTGCTACTACGAAATTAATAAATCGTCAGGTATCAATATAATAGTTCCTGTCTTTCCAAAAGGAGCGTGGCTGCTGTTTGAGAAGGAAAAACAGCCTGAGTGGATAGGGTGTATTGGTGCAATTGCAAATCCAGAGGTTATTGAGGTAATGAACGTATGCGCATTACAATATGAGTGCACATTCAATCAGGCGTTTGTGGCGTCAAATAGTTACTTTGAGATAGAAAGACTGCAATTTTTCCAAGAAGAGCATCAATCTGATTTATGATGATGAACCCTTCGAGGCCATCGTCTCCAATCCGCCCTATTCCATTAAATGGGAGGGTGACAGCAACGCCACGCTCATCAATGACCCCCGTTTTTCGCCTGCCGGCGTGCTGGCGCCAAAGTCCAAGGCGGATCTGGCGTTCATCATGCACGCGCTGAGCTGGCTGGCCACTGACGGCACTGCCGCCATTGTCTGTTTCCCCGGCGTCATGTACCGCGGCGGCGCGGAGAAGAAGATCCGCCAGTACCTCATCGACAACAACTTTATCGACACTATCATCCAACTGCCGGACAACCTCTTTTTTGGCACGTCTATCGCCACCTGTATCATGGTGCTGAAAAATCCAAGGCGGACAACGCCACGCTGTTTATCGACGCCAGCAAGCAGTGCGTCAAGGTCACCAACAGCAACAAACTGACGGAGGAAAATATCGAGACCATTCTGGCCGCTTTTGCTGAGCGGACGGACATGGAGCACTTCGCCCGTCTGGTGCCCAATGACGAGATCGGCGCGCAGGACTACAATCTGTCCGTTTCTACCTACGTGGAGCAGGAGGACACCTGCGAGTTCATCGACATCGTGCAGCTGAACGCGGAGATCGAGCAGATCGTAGCCCGGGAGCAGGTGTTGAGAGACGAGATCAGCAAGATTGTGGCGGAGATTGAAAGCTAAAATAAGGAGGACAGCATATGGAAACGTTAGAAATTATATCAAAGTTAAAGAGTGGCATTGAGATAATTAAGAAGTCTGATAACTTTGAACTACTTGAAGCACTTGATTGTGAATAAATCTTTCGAGGAATATTGTTTCAAAAATGGTACAGGGCCTCTAAATAACATAAAAAAATCCCTCATTCTAAAATATCGCATTCCCATTCCTCCTTTGCCGGTTCAGCAGGAGATTGTCCGCATTTTGGACAGTTTCACGGAACTCACGGCGGAACTCACGGCGGAACTCGCCGCCCGCCACAAGCAGTATGAGCATTATAAGCGTGATATTTTTGAACGCATAACTCCGCAAGAAAATAGTGTTCCCTTGAAAGAAGTTGCTACATTTTCTCAAGGAATACAAGTTGAACCAAAAGACCAATTTCTTGATATGATCCCTGGCCGAGTCCGCTTTTTGCGAATTGTGGACTTTGTGTCAGAGAACGAGCCCCTAAGATATATAGCGCAACCAAATGTCAAGTACATAAAAACAGACCAAGAACTCGTAATGATTCGCCATCTGGAATCTTGCCTGCAACGCGGGAGCATGGTTCGGTCCTGCAAAAGAAGCTCTGGAGCAAGGACTGATCACGCCAAGTCAAGTTCTCTGCTGCAGAGAAGATGTGTTAGATTATCTGGCCTGCCGTGGCTGTCCCTATGAGACTGCCTTTGAGATCATGGAATATGTCCGCGTAGGGAAGGCCTCCGCAAAGCGTCATACTCCGCCTGATACCTGTTTTCTGCCGCAGCATTGGGATGCCTTGCAGGCCTGCGGCGCGGAAGATTGGTTCCTTGAAAGCTGCCAAAAAATCGAGTACCTATTCCCACGGGGACATGGCGCGGCTATGGCTGACTGTTTGGCCAGACTTGTTTGGTATGCGATCCATGCGCCAAAAGAAAGTGAGGCGGTATTCAAAAAGGCGGCTGAGCAAAACGGCTTTTGATCAAGCGAATATTGGGAGGTTTTTATGGGCCGCTTTTCACAAAGGGCGATCACAACTGGAGACAGCCGCTCTCATCGTCGGGCAGACGGCTGCGACATACTTTCAGTAGATCCGCTGCAGCTGCATTTGGATCATTTATACGCTGTGTACGATGAATTGACTTCTATCTGCCCAAAGGACGTCCTGCATCCCATGTATGACTGCCGCTTTTATGCAGACCATATCACCGAGCAATATGAAATGCCAATGACCATTCAAGGCGTCCTACGGGCGATCGAGGCTGTCAAGGAAACATTGGAAGACAGGAAACTGCGTGAGACAGAACGGTACCGTTTTGTGGCGTCCATTTTGGATTCCGGCGCAACGCCAGATGGGCAGATCGTAATGGTGAGCGTGTTTTTACCTCTCATTGAAGCCGTGCGGCAGAGACAGGTGTTAAACAGAAACGATCCGGTTCTTACACCTATTTTCGCGATCAAGTAATTTATAATGGATCAATAGAGCTCAGCCCCAGAATCGCTTAGACACCAGAGTGGTACCATTACCCACCATGGTATGCTCCGAGCGATTCTGGGGCATTTTTCTCATATAGATTATGGAAATGCTCATCTATGCCTTGAGAAAGTGAAAACCACTATCCTGCTGACTGTTACTGAATCGATTTAATTCTATAATGACAACAATCATGCGCTGTGCCGCTCCGGAGAACAGGCGGCGAGATTGAAAAACTGTCCGCCGTCCGGACGGAGCATGGTGAGCATGGAGTCTGCCGCCTGTTCCTTCTGCGCCTGCTGGGGGTGGCAGTAGGTACGCTCTAAGAAACCGGTGTCCGCATGGCCGACAAGGTCTGCCACCGTCTGCTTGTCCACGCCGCAGTGCAGCAGCGAGGTCACGAAGTAGTGCCGCAGGGTGTGGAGGTGGTACTCCCGCGGAAAGCCGATGGCGTCATAGATTTTTCGCAGCCGCTTGGTGAAAGTGTCCGAGTGGATGAGCTGCCCCTGCTCGTCGGTGAAGAGATAGGGACTGAGCTTGCGGCACTGCTGGACGCGGCAGGGCGCTTTGATCCCGCCTACGGAACGAAGCTGCTGACCTATGCGACGCCCGTGATGGAAGCGGCGCTGTCCGACTATGCCGCGCAGTATTCTTCCTCTTTGTCCATTCCCGTCAGCCGGTACAATCAACTGCGCAGGGTGGCATACCTCTGTGCGGAGGGATGTGACGCATCTGATGCTGAGTTAGTCAAGGTGGTGTGCGGAGAACTGAATGTATCTGCCAAGGTAGCTGGGGCATTGATAAAAGAATACCGGACGCTGTTTTGCGTCCGGTAGTTAGGTGACGATGTGTTCTCTGTCAACTGCGGCGGCGATCCCGCCGTGGCCTATGACCGCCTCATGCGCCGAACGCTGCTGATGCAGCGGATGGAGGAGGTGCTGACGCCCAGAGAGTTGAATCTGGTGCGGAGCTACCTTGGCATCGGCCAGTCGGACGAGCTTGGCATGACCTTTCAGGAGTTGGCGATCTATCTCAACTACAACGGCCCCAGCGGAGCGGAGAAGGCGTACAAGGCCGCGCTGCGGAAATTGAAAAGGGACTTGTACGGCGACGCCTACGGCCGGTGGCTCTCCGCGCAGAAGGCCATCCGCGCCGCCAAAGCGGAGGCGGAGCAGGACGCGGAGTAAGTCTACACCTAAATGACCGCCCGTCCCGTATATCCGAAAGGTAGGAAATCCGCCCAAAAAACTGCCTATTTCCACGCTCTTGGAATTGTGGTAGAATGAAAAAGAGATATGTAGCAGGCGGTGGAAATGAAATGTATAACCTAAATTGGTCAAGAAGTGACCTCACCCGGCAAAAGCTGGGGACGTTCTGTGAATACTACGCAAAAATGTCATTAGCCTCTTATGGAGTGAGCATTTATACTTCCGAGGTTGATGACCATGGAATAGATTTTATTGCAGAAGCATCCAATCCAGTCCCCACGCCACTTTTAGGCCATAGGTGTAGAAGTAGTCAAGAAATAACCGGCTCTCCTACACCTTTTTCGACCTCTAATCACTACTTATGGATCTGCGCAAGTGCTTCTTTCAGCTTGTCAAATCCGAACATTGCCGCATAAGCCACCATGAACGCGAGGACCACCGCGGCAAACACCATATACCACACCACAGCGATCCCCTTGATGGAACAATATGCAAAGAAAGCGCCGAGCGTCAGCACCAGCGAAACGATCATCGCCAGAGCATTCGTCGGCAGCTTGTCCCAGGTTACTTTCTTGAGCACCTGCACCACAATGTTCGTCAGCACCACCAGCACGCCAATGATGCTGATGATGACAGACCAGTTCAGTACACTCTCCATATTCTTTTCCTCCTGTTATCCCACTCCGTCTTCGGGCGGAGTAGAGTTTCCCTTGTCAGGCCATGAGTTGTTCTTGCTCAGGTTTTCAAACATCGCCTTGAGACCGTAGATCAGCACCACGCCGATGATCTCCTTGAGCGCGACCTGTGACAAGGCCTCTGCGATCTGCTCCCGTCCGAGCAATGCAAGGATATAGCTGCACCATACCCATGCAAGTCCGTTGAGAATGCAGACCCACACGATAATCTTCATCGTGGTGACCTTGAACCCTGCTTTGGAAGAAGACGGGGGGTCCTTTTCAGGAACACCCCCATCCCCCTCCAAAATATCAGTGAACGGTTCTGCTTCTTTGCAGGCTTTCATTTTCTCGGAAAGGCCGATCCCCCACCCGCTCACAGCGCCGCCACCTCCTTCTTATCCTCATCCTGAAGGAAGTCTCGTTTCTTCAGCCGGACCTTATACACCTCTCGAATGTTCTCAATGGCAATTTCCGCGCGGCTGTTTGGATACTCAGGGTTCTTTTCGCAATAATGCTCGTACTTGTCGATATACCCAAGTACCTCTACGAATTCTTCCTTCGTATGACGGATCGGACGAAGCAGCTCATTGTTAAAGCGAAGGATCGCTGCCCGCCAGTCATCGGCCCGGCCTTGATCATCCGTTTTGATATGTGAGTCCAGCTTTTTCTCGATCTCGTCGAGGCGCTTTGAAATGTCAGCATTGATCGCCTTGCCAATGGCTTTGGCGAGTGCTGACCAGGGGTTGATTTTGACGGGGGCGATTTGCACCAGGGTCATAAGGATCAGGAGCAGACCGCCCCCGCCGGCTAAAATCTCTTGAATAGTCACATCTCAATCCTCCGGTGCGTTCATTCTGCCTTGAGCATGGCGATGAGCTCCTGATACTCGCTTTCGGTCAGCTTGCTGGCTGCGAAGAAAATGTCGATCTTTTCCTCAAGGCCGTTGGTCTGGCCGCGCTCGATCATGCGCTTCAGAGTGCGATACAGCATAGTCGTTTTCCTCCTTTCTCAATTATTCCGAGAGACCCAGCTCAAGCAGGGTCAGTCGGTATTCGTGATCCACGCTCATCGCGTCCGTATCCTGGACGATGGAGTCTGTGTTTTTCTGAGCGCGGAACAACGCATCGTTACTGCGGTCGACCTCGTTGTCCTTACCCTTTGCAAGGTAGGTGTCGTAGTTCTCCCGCACGCTGGCAGCAAGTCCGGGCCAACTCTCGACCTCAACGCAGTATTCGTCATACTGGAACCCGTCAAGGCCTTCCTTGTCCTCGGCATCCTTAGCGATCTTGCACGCCTCCACATTCTGGTAGAGACGGACAAGACTTCGTTTGGTACCGGGGATCTCTTCCACAGTAAAGCTGCCGGGGTTGACCATTCCCTGTACTTTCATGAAAATCACTCCTTTTTATGCCGCCTGGTATGGCGGATATAATGCCTGAAGTCTTCTGCACTCCTTTCGGACGACTTTCTTCAGTGCAAACATCGTCTTGGGCTGATAGTGCCTGTCCAAAACCTGCTGATGATTGCATTTGCGAAGCTGTCCGAGCCGTGAGATCAGCCCTGAAGCCCTCTTGAACGAGATGACTCGGTTCCTGTCTCGCCGGTAGTAGTAAAGATGAAGCGATTGCTTGAGCCGGAATAGATTGTGCTTTCGCAAGATCGTGTAACCGTGCCCGAATCGGTATCCCAGAGCTGATGGTAAGCGCGGACGGCGGTGCCGCTGCTTTTTCTTCGGCAAAGCCTGATGCGCTCTTTCGACCTTGGGCGTAAACCCGACGCGGAAGATCTGCCAGTTACCTTTGATCTTCATTCCGATCTCGGCAAGCCACTTCTTGATATCCTCCAGCAGCTTCCTCAGCTTTCGCTTGTTGGAACCGAAGATCGTGAAGTTGTCCATCTGCCGCAGATAGTGTGATACGCCATACTGCTTTTGATGGATCATCAGATCTAAGGGCTGGAGTGTCAAATGGAGAAACCATGCGGAGAAGAATGCGCCGATGAGGACTCCGTATTCCATAATGGCGTCGCACAGCCAGAGCGTTTCGGTGTCCTTGAACACCCGCTTCAAGGCTTCAATGACATACGGCGGATCAAGCTCCTCAAAGCAGTGGTAGATGTCGCACTCACAGCAATACTTCGTGCCCTCCACATCGTTCTTCATCCACTTCTTCAATGCCTTGACGCCGTAGGAGTTCCCTCGGCCGGGGACGCTTGCGATGCAGTACCGGTCCATGCTCCGCATAATGTGCGGGATCATCGGCTGCACAACAGCGTGGTGAACATATTGGTCCGACCACAAGAGCGGCTCGTTGATGTCTCTCCATTTGCCCTTGCCACTGTCCGCGTTGCGGTCCCAGCGCCGTCGCTTGAGGGGCGGGTGCATGTGCTCGTCTCCGTCGACCAGACCTTGGATGAATGCTCGGAGCTTCTCCACATATTCATCCATATTATTTTCGATCTCAATGACCTTTTTGTTCAGGCTGTGATTGCCGTTTCGCCGATGGCCGGCGTTCACTTCCTGAATTGCCAGACGAAGGTTTTCGTCCGATATGATCTCTTTGTAAACTCGAACTCGTTTCATCAGGGATGTTTTTCCTCCTTGTAGCCTCACAACCGTTCCAGCGCCGCGGGGTGTTCCAAGGCGAGACCTGGCCCGAAGTGTACTAAGCTGTGTCCTGTCGGCTTTTCTTCAGCAAGTGCTGTGCGGTCAACCGTGCGATATAGAAAGGGTGAGGAACCCCTACTACCAAATGGAGGGTTAGCCTGTGGCTTAGCAAGGATGCGACAGCCGATGTTGTCGTTCGAGTTCGACGTTCTGTTGTAGTTGACGTAGAACGGACCGTGATTCTGGTTCTGGTTATAGTTACCGCCATGGTACAGGCACGGGTTACTACCGTTGAAGTTCCAGTTATCCGGGACCATCGTCTGCTGCACAGTTGACCCCAAATGTAAAATTATTGTTTTCTTAAAAATATCAGTGAAATGCAAGGGGAAGGGGCTGCGGCCCCCTCACCCCTGCACCCCTACCTCTTAAGGGGAACAGTCACGCCGCCTTTGGCGGGCGTTCCTGGAGGCGACAGCCGATGTAGCCGCTCGAGCCCGACGTCCCGCTGCAGACGACGCAGAACGGACCGTGATCCTGGTTCTGGTAATAGATACCGCCATGGTACAGGCACGGGCTACTACCGTAGAAGCCCCAGTTATCCGGGACATAGGTCGTTTGACTGCCGTTTGCCGCGCTCGGGAACAGTGCCCATTCAAGACCGCTTGCTGTCGGAATGGTGAAGTCGGACGGATAGCCCGAAGAGGGCATACCGACCAGCGTGCCATTCGCGCTGTCGCTGAAGTTGTTGGGATTGCTGATGACATTCAGGCCGTTATTGTTGTAATAGCAGCCGTCCATCCAGTCATAAACATTGTCCCACCAGCCCTCAATGTTGCGATACTGCGTGAAGCCGTAGCTGTCGCGGCTTGCTGCGGTCGTACCGGTGTGATAGCCCATCGCGTCGGTCTGACCGTTGTTCATCTTGGAACCACTCGTAGAGCAGCCTCTACCGATGCGCTCGCCGTTCCAGTCGGCAAACTCCACGAGGAACAGCATGTTCACATACCAGAACTGAGCGAAATCCATCTGCCAGAAGTTGCTGCCGAGATTGTGGATGCCGGTTCTCGCCTGGCTTCTCGTGATGTTTACCTGCTGAGCGGCGCCCGTGGTGGACTTATAACCGCTGGCGCAGTGATAACGGCCGATGTAGGAGTAGTCCAGCTCGCCAAGGCCGTCTCCGCGATCCCGGTTCACAGGGTCAACGGAGAAGCCCTCGACATAACCGTCCGCGATCTGGAGCTTCAGCTTCTTGCCGGTCTTTGTCCACTTGAACCAATACTTCGGCTCTTTGACTTCAACGCCGCCGCTGCGGGTCTCCTTCACCATGCCGGACCACGGCATCAGGTTGTCGAATGGAGAAGAACCTCCGCCGTTGTTTACTGCGGGGTTCGGTTCAGCAAAGCCGGCCGCCGCGTCCGTGCGCTTGCCTCTGGTTGAGCCGCCGCTTGTCCAATCCCACTCAACGCCGTAGATCGTGACGAAAGCGGCCGTCACATTGACCGTCGTATCAGAAGCCGCCTTGTAGTTCGTGCCCTCGGCGACCTTGACTGTGATTTTGGCCGTGCCGGTCGTATCGTTCACGCTCTCCACCGTCACAAGCCCGCTGGACTGATTGATGGATTTGATCTTCGCGACGCTCGTGTTGTTCGAGGTGGCTGTGATCGTACCGTTGCCCTTGCGGTTCACCGTAAAGGTGGCGGTCTTGGCACTGCTCTTCAGCACGATGGAGCTCGGCGAATTGGTCACGCTGTTCGCGGCCTTACCGATCGTCCACGAGGCCGTCTTGCCGCCAGTGCTGCCGTCGGACCACTTGTAGTTGGAGGTCGGCGTAAAGGTGGCGCTGTAAGTGCCTGCGTTGGTAGCAGCCGTCACAGAGACGGTCATCTTTGCCGAGTCATAGGCGGTATTCCACGAAGGAGTCTTCGGGTTTCCGTCATAGACAAGCGTGCCGTTCTGGGCAGGGACCGCCGCGATGGTAGCTCTGCCGATGGTCCACTTGATGGTCTTTGCCGCGGTCGTACCGTCCGTCCACATACCCTTCTTCAAGGTAAAGGTCGCCATGTACTCGCCGGCATTCGTCTTGGCAGATACGCTCACAGAGGAGTTCTCATTGTCGAAATTCTGCCACTTCGGCGTCTGGGCGCTGCCGTTGTAGGTCAGCGTACCACTCTGCGAAGGAATGGAAACGAGAACCGAGATGATCGTCCACTTCACTTCCTTGGCGCCTGTGCTGCCGTCGGACCACTTGTAGTTGGAAGTCGGCGTAAAGGTCGCCGTGTACTCACCGGCAGCCGTACCAGAGGTATCGCCGCCAATGGTCATCTTGTTGGTGTCATAGCCGTTCCAGCTCGGTGTCTTGCTCGTGCCGTTGGCAACAAGCGTTCCTGTCTGCGTCGGAAGAGCCGAGATGACAGCGCGGTCGATCGTCCACTTTACGCGGGCCTCATCCGTGCCGTCCGGGAACAGATAGCCGTAGGACAGCTTGAAGATCGCCGTGTAACTTCCTGCGTCAGAAGCGCTCGTCACGCCGGAGATCTCCATTTTGAGTGGATCGTAGCCGTTCCAGCTCGGCGTCTTGTCCGAACCGTTGTAGGTCGGGATGTTCGTCTGCGTCGGAACGGCAATGGTTTTGCCCTGCACCGTAACGACAAGGTCTGTGCTCTTCGTCACACCCTCGTAGGTGTATTCAAGCTTCATGACCTGGCGCCCCAGCGTAGAGAAGTTCGTCGTCGGATAGGTGTAATCCAGTACCGCCGCCGTGCTCCCGTCCGAGAAGGTCGCTGTCACGACCATGCCCGTCGGATCAAGGCTCTCCTGATACTGGTAGACCGTCTTGGCTGGCTGCATGGTGATGGCGATGCCGACAAGCACCTTTTTCACCGTCACGGCAACCGTCGCGGTCTTCGTGATGCGACCCTCGGTGTAGGTGATGACAACTTCGCTCACCCCGTCCGTAAGAACGGAGGGAGAGACGGTGTAACCCGTCACATTTGCCATCAGACCTTCGCCGTAGTTTGCCACAACGACCATGCCGGTGGGGTCGAAAGTTTCACCGGACTTATAGACCGTTTTGTTGGGCGGGGTGGCGATAGTCAGACTTTCCATCTTCGGAGAGCCGCTGCCACCGCCGCCGGAAAGGTTGAATACCTTGCCAACATTACTCATCTGTTCCGACCTCCAGTCGAATGATAAAGACGGACAAGTCAACGGTCGGCGTCGTATCGCACCGGAAAGTCATCTGCCCGCTTGTGGTTACATTGTCTGCGCTCACGCCATAATTGTCGTACACATTACGGGTACCGGCGTCTGCGCCTACAAGATAAATATAGTTGCTGTCAGCTAAGAGGGAAGCATGTGCAACAGTCTGCTCTCCGCCGTTCCAATTCGCGGCCGGCAGAGTAACAGAGATGCCGATATGCTGAAGATCCTCCAGTCCGGCGGCAACAAGCTCCGCCAATTCAGCTACCTGCTTGGCGGAATCCCTCTTCCCCGCAAGTGCCAGCTTTTTGAGCTGGTCAAACGTGGAAAGCTTATGCTCTGCCATGTGTTGTTACCTTCCTTTCAAAAGGTGGAACGGGGGACAGGAAGTCCCATCCCCCGCTCACATATGCTGGATCAGACGGTAGCCTGAGCACCGAAGACTTCGGTCAGCATGGCGTCGACTTCCTCGTCGGTAGCCATCACGATGTCGGTCTTCTTGACAAAGGTTTCGTCGACCTGGGTCTTGGTGTAGTAAGACTCAAGGGCGGTGCTGATCGCGGCAGTCACCTCAGTCGTCTTGGCGTAATCGCCGATGCTCAGGGCATTGATCGCCTCTGTGATGTAGGCGACAACGGTGGTAGAGGTCGCACCCTCGGGCAGCGTGCCGACAAGAGTCTTCAGGTCGGCGATAGCGGTCTTGTTCTCGCTGATGCCGCCGGCCATCTTGGTCGCCTCAGGGCCGTGCTTGGCAACCCAGTCGATCAGCTCCTTGTAGCTGTTGACCACATTGTCGTCGGTCACATCAGTGGCGAACTTGTTGATAGCAGCGTCGATCATCTTGCTGATGGAGCCTTCGCCGTTGCCGGTCAGGGTATCCAGGTCAGCCTGCTTCGCCTTGGCGTCGATGATGGCCTTCAGAGCGGCAGCCAGATCGCTCTCAGCAACCTCGGACTTGTAGGCCAGAGCCGCCAGACCGTGAACGGGAATATCAACGCCGTTGGCGGAGATGGTGCCGTTGGTCTTGCCCTCGGCGATGAGGATGTCGGCGATCTTATCGGCCAGGGCCAGCAGAGTGCCGTTGACCTTGATGCCTTCCAGCTTGTTAGGCTCGCCGCCGGCAGTCACCAGGTCATTGACCTTAGTTGTCAGGCCGGCAACCTTAGCGTCGACAAGGCCGATCTCGCTCTTAGTGCGCAGCGCCAGTTTCTTGAGCTGATCAATAGTAGTGTGCTTAGTAGTAGACATATTGCATGTCCCCCTTAAATATATTTGTTCACGGCTGTTCGCCGAAAACATCATTGAGTAGGTCATCCACTTCTTTGTCAGAAGCGGTGTTGTCGGGTGTGCTTCCGCCCGGGTCGCTCGAAGCAAAGGCGTCGTTCAGCATATCGTCGACCTCTTTATCCGAGGCCGTTCCGGAAATGCTCTTCTGAATCTCAACGATCACCTCGGTCAGCGTCTTGTTGCCAAAACCCGCCGTCGATGGGTCACCGATGATTCCCATGATCTGCTTGTAGGCTTCATCGCCCATTGGGTCTCCGGAGCCGCCTGTGCCAACGCTGATATTGGCCGGGAAGAGGATCTTGCTGGTCACATGCCAGCCAGTCGACTTCCGTTCCTCGCCCTTGACGCCATAAACGGCGATCTTCAGCGGGATACCGCCTTTCTTCAGGCATTCGCCCGGAATGTCACACTTGTCTTCGCTCAGCACCACAGCCATGCTGACACCGCCTGCCTCAAAGAGCGCAGTCTTTGCGAACCCGTCCCAATCCTTGCTGAAGGCGAATTCGACCGGATAAGGCGTCGCTGCGTTCTGGATCAGTGTAGTGTCCTCCACCAGCGTGGTGAAGCAGCTTTTGATCGCGATTTTCAAATCATTCGCCTCCTTCTTCGGCATTGACCGACAGTTCAAGACGCACGATGTTCACCGTGATGTCTTTGATCGGGTCGGTATCGTTCACAAATGTGATGAAGCCGGTCGTGGAGATGTCTTTCGGACGCACATTGCATTCGAGGTATTCTTCACGGCTGGCTTCATACGCATCAATGAGGTATTTGTACTTGGCAGCGGCCACAAGGCGGCTCTCCGCCACAGTGATGGAACCGTTCGACCATCCGGAGGCCGGCAGCACCAGATCGAAATGGATGCCGAGCACATCGCCCGTACCCGTTCCGTTCAGACCGTTGTAGACGGCGATGTTGTACTTGCTTCCGTCTGTCATCGTAACGGTGTAAATATCAGTCGAGCCGGGCGTATGATTGCCCTGCGTCAACTGAATGCTCTGGATACCGTTGCCGGTCGGGCCGGTTAGCTCGCAGCTGATGTTGGTGTTCACATAGGCGCCCTTCTCAGCGTCCCAGATCCACCAGGTACCGTTCTCCGGCTTAGGAGGCTTGCCGCTGTACTGCTGTGCGGTCGCGGCGCTCTCTGCGGCAGACTCCTTGTAAGTCTTGGCGTTTGTCTCAGAGTTCTCGGCGGACTCCCGCGCGTTCTCGGCGGCCGTTTTAGCGGTCTGCGCCTTGTCACGGGCGTCCACAGCAGCCGTTTTAGCGGCTTCGGCGTCCGTCTTCGATACAGCAGCGGCATCTTCCGATGCTTTTGCTCCATTTTGACTGTTCGCCGCCGCATCTCTTGCAGCTTCCGCAGCAGCACGGGCCTCTTCCGCTGCGTTGCGGTCAGCAGTAGCCTGTGCGCCCAGCGTCTCAGCCTCTGAGCGGATGGTTCTCACGCGCTCCTCGGCGGCCTTGACCTCTCCCTCGGCAAGCGTCACCGCTGTCTTGGCGTCCGTGGCCTCCTGCGCCTTCTGTTTGGCGATCTCTTCCGAGTTCTTCGCCTCTGTCTCAGACGCCTTAGCACCAGCGGCAGCTTCTTTTGCGTCTGCGGCCTGCTTGTTGACATTTTCCTCAGAGGTCTTGATGCTTCCCTCGGAGAGTGCAGCCGCCGCAGCGGATTCGGAGGCACTTGTCGCCTTTTTCTCGGCATCTTCGGCGGACTTCTTGGCAGCCGCGGCATTTGCCTGTGCAGAATCCTTGGCTGTGGAGGCAAACTCCATCGCGCTGCTGGACTCCGTGTTCATCGCCGCCAGAGCATCATGGATGGAGCCGCGAACCTCTTCGCCATAAATGGCGCTGAGGATTTTTTTCAGAAAGCTGCTGATATCAGCCATCTAAATCACTCCTTCCTTAGTCCTCCAGCATCCAGTCGAGCAGCAGGATCTCCTCGCCGCTCAGACAGCCGATCGTATCTTCATACTTGGCGGTCATCAGCTCGACCTCATGTTCCATCTCGTTGAACGGGGCAAGCTCGTCGCAGAAGGCCTTAAAATTAGGAGAGCCCACCTTGATGGAAATGGTTCCGGTCTCATTGCCACTTTCATCCTTGTCAGGCTCTCCGTATTTGTTGATGAGGTCGTGTTTGAATGCTTCATACTCAGTCAAAGCAGTAGAAAGCATCCGGAAGTTCCTCGCGGCGATATAGCCGATCTTGTTGCGGAGCTGAAGAAGCGGCCGCAGGTTCTGGACCATCACGACCATTTCTGAATTTTTAAGCTGTTTCTTCAACATTATCCCTCCTTTTGCTGAAGCAGTTCTTCGACCATTTGATAGAGTTTCTGGATCATGTGCGTATTGAGCGCAATAAGTTCGCCGTATCGGATGCTGTAACGGCAGTCCGTGATGCCATCCGAAAGGATCTCTTTGACAGGATCTTTGACAAGTGCCGCAAGTTGATCTGATGTCAGTCCGGTGTCAAGCATTGCCTGTTCTACATCCTGGGCAATAAAGCCGAAATGTTTCCGCCCGGAAGTACCTTTGTTGTACTTGAAGGTGGACGGCTTCAGTGCAAGGAAGAACGCCTCATAAGAGGCAAGATTACAGTTCCTTCAATTTACGCTTATAGTCAGAATAGGATCGGTTTATGAGCGCATAGGCGCTGGCAAGAGACGCCTGCTGCTTCTTATTGAGGGTATTCGCCCCAAAGATGCAGATGATCGTAGCGACGCCCGTGGCCGCAGCAGGTATGTAGCATTTCCAGCATGATTTGACGGCTTCGAGCTTTGTTGCAGCATAAGGGTCGCCATCGTGATTTCTTCTGCTGTCAGTCTTGATAAGACTATCCGCTTTCGGGGTTGCCTTGACAGCCAGAACCGCGGTTGCCACAACGCCAGCGGCTCCGATGCATGTCAGAATGGTGGGAGACGCCTTCTTCAAGCTTCTCCCAATCTTAGGGTCGAGTTTCATCTGAATTCTCCTTTCATTTCATTGCATTTAAGAGATCTAAAATATCAGCAGCGACCGAACTGGCAGTTTGAAAGATCTCGTGCATCTCTTGGTTCTCTCCTGAGTGATTTGAATAGCGAGCCATCTTCATGGCGAACTCGTTTGTGAATCTGATAAATTCGTCGACCGATCCATCGGAGCGATGATGGAGCCGCTTGCGAATGTAGTTCTCAAGCTCTCTGATCGCCCACTGTTTTGTGCTTGCCTCCTTGAACTCTTTTTTCCACTTCCAGAGAAGCGGAGGTGACCATGCATCCATGGTGTACATGTCGCACAAGATCAGTTCAAATTGCTCGATGTTCATGCTTTCTCCTTTCGTCCAAAATAAAAAGTAAAGAAGCAGTATCGGACTCGAACCGATCACCTCTTCACTGGTTTTGTGAAGCGCTCTACCACTGAGCTAACTGTTTCTCCATAATATGAGTTGCAAAATCTGCGGAAAAAGAAAAGAGCCGCATAAAACGGCTCAATTTCTCAGATTCCAATAGTCTTCAATAGTTTGTTAAGTTCTTCTTTCGTAAGGTCTGCATCCAAATCCAGATGGACATGAGTCTTATCATCAATGACTGTCGTCCGGAACTCATTGAGCTGAATATCTACTTCACAGCCCAATTTTGTCCGAAGTACCTTCTTTACGATCCTCGATACAAGTCCTGTCATGAATTTCGATTGAATCTTCATCTCATCCATACTCCTAACCCCTTTCATAGGTATTGGTATCCATAATAGGGGCTGCTGGATTGGCGCTAAATATCACGGCGGTCGAAGACCGTTTCCCAACGCTGTTTTTGCAAAGGCTTCATTTTCAGCGCCCACATGATTTGCCGAATCGTTACGGTGGGCCAGAGCCCGTTCGTACAAGTTCCGGCCCGTTCATCAAAGAATTCCTTGAATTTCGGGTGAACATAGAGGGCGTCGGTCAGCCATGCATCCACCTCTGTCCAGAATGTGGACTTGATTTCGGCATCATACCGCTGTTGGATCACAGCAAGACCTTTATCTCCGATTTCGAACAGGGTGCAGCTATCGTAGACCGGATGGTCGCAAATATGACGCTTTCCATACATCGACAGATAAATTGTAGGCTTTTCATAGTGGTATCGCATCTTTATCTCCAAAAACAAAAAAGAAGAAAGCCCCTGTTACAGGACTTTCCTCCATTGATAATGCTTTAGTCGCCAAACATTTTGCATGACGCTTTGCAGTAAGGGTAGGGACCACCGCAAGCTTTACAACCTGCGGGCGGCATGTCGTCCATGAAGATCAGATACTCGTCACCTCTTTCATCGAGTCCGAGTTCCATTTCGTCTGCGCTCTCGTACTCATAATCCAATTCCTCAATTTCCCATCCACAGGACGGGCAGGCATAAATATCGCATCCGCCTTCAGGATCTTCTTTCCGATCCATCACCGCTCCGCACTTGTTGCAGATGGCGTATCCCTTATTCAGGTAGTCCATCAATTCACTACCTGCCGGTTTAATAACCTTTCTACCTTTTCTGCGCACTTTCATTACCTCCTGTTAATCTGGAAGTAGCTGCTATTATACAGTACCCCCGGTATTAAGTCGAGAGATATAAAGAGCTCTTCGGTATCTCCTTTCCATAAAGCGCCCTGCAAAATCTACGAAAAAAGCGAAGAGAGCGTGTTTTTTACACGACTCTCAACGCTGTTGGCTCAACTCTTTCGAGTAGGCTTGAAGCGATTGAACAGATTCTTGAATGTCTGGGATGTAAATGTCCCCGTTTCCTCGAATCTCAGTCCTCTACTCATCCAAACTCCGTAGAACATCAGCGGCAATACAAGTTCCGCCGCAGCAATGCCGATCTTCGCGTACCGATCGAGCGTATTCTCGTCAAGCTGAAACGCTTTCAGTGTCGCGTCTTCGTCATGGGCTGCTTTATCCATGGCCCGACGCTCCGACTTTTCCTCGATTTCAGTTTCCGTTTTGATCTCTTCGATACGGAGCTTGTGCAGTGCTGCAAGGTTCTTGATGACCTCCGATTTCTCGTCTTTGTTAGATGCCGAGTTGAGATTGTTGATCTCGGTTTCGATTGCATCATCCAGCAATTTCTTGATTTCTGCCATATTGCATTTCTCCTTTCAATAAGTTGGCTCCATAATAGGGGGTGTTATTCGTGCGGGAGGAAATTCTCGTTGCGAACGCTGAGTGTGACGGTTTTCATGCTAGAAATAGTTTGCACATCTGTGCCTAATTCGAGAAACAGAAATGGTTCGCTCGTCGGGTCAGAACGGTCGATCCGAAGATCGCCGACGGGAATGTACCTTCGCCGAAATATAAGCGTTCCGACTACAAACCCGATGATAATGCCGACAACAATGCCAATGATGAGTTCCATGTCATACCTCCAAAATGATTTTTCAGATTTTTACCCCGGGCAATTTTCCAGATACCAATTTAGCATCTGATCCTGTTACCCGCGTGCCGGAAAATATAAAAAAAGAAAGAGCCGCTGACAACGGCTCAATCTTCTTTATTTTGCAATGTGTTCTTCAAGATACTTGAGTAATCTTTTTGCTTCATCGGTCGATAAAGATACCAGCACCCAACGTTCCCCATCCATGATTTCTCGATCTTTACAAGCAATCATAAAAGGTCGTTCGTCGTTATTTTCCTTATCAAACCGAAAATCTAAATTTTCAAACATAGTGTCCATAGAAAAACACTCCTTTCCATAAAGGGGTTTGCTTAATCTGCGGAACTGTCCTCGTAGACCGTCCGTTTTCTCAGAGAAGACCATGGAATGTATCTTTCCTCTCGGCATACAGGACACCAGAACCGACTGGTCTTTCCACCGACATCGACCAGCTCGTCACTGTCAGCTTCCAGCTTGCTCCCGCAATTCGGGCAGTTGAAGCGGTAGCATTGTCTGACCGCCACATTCACAATCCGCATCTCAATCACGCTCCTTACTCAGCAGCCAGAAGAACCGCCGATACAAGTTGTAGTAGACCTCGCGACAACAGGGGATGGCATACTGCATTTTCAAGGCATTGTAGGACAGACCCTCTGTGACCCCTCGCAAAATATAAGGATAGAGGTCACCATCCGTACCAATGGCAGCTTGCTCGATCAGTTCCATACGTTTGGCAAAGGATACACGAGATTCCGCACACCTTGCAGTTGGATCGCTCCGTACTTGGCCACTCTTGACGAAAATATCAAGGTCGTTCGGACGGCTGCTCAGGCCAAGCAGAGCATTGTAGGCTTTCTTCCAGATCGGATACTGGAGGCAGAAATGCTTCAGTTCGTAATACCGGTGCTTGCCAATCCAGTATGGATTTTTCTCAGACAGCTCCGGACGGATTTCCGTTGCCATTATTGTCGTTCTCCTTTCCACAAAAATCCTGTCTCCTCGTAGAGACGCTTTGGGGAGATGTAAAAGTTGATACGGCCGTAGCGTGAATCCATCTCCTCGATTGTGGTGACTAATTTTCCGCTGCGAGTGGCTTTGCCAATCGGGAGCCACCCTGAGACGATGCCGGCGCGGACCCATGAAGCATCTTTGCCATACACACGGGCCGCAACAGCCACGGGGACAGACCCCTGAGGGAACTCTTGCTCGTTCATTGGCGTTTACCTCCTTTCAACGGCTATTCTAAGTTAGCAACTGCGCTTTGTTAAAACAACCTCGGTGGTCCAGTCCTGAGCTTGCCATCGGACCATCGTCATTTCGCAGGGATAGTCCTCAAAGCCGATGGTTTCGCAGGTGATGAAGCCCTCCAAAACACCGATGATGACTTCAGCCTCGTACTGTTTGTACGGAAATATCAGTTCGGGAAGCTCTCTATGTACGGAACCGCAGCGAGTGCATTGAAGCCGCCGCATGGGGATCTTCCAGGTCTTTCTTCCTTTCGTCCGTACAATCCGAGTAACACGGTCATAGTATTTCAAATCGCCGCCGCATTTGGGGCAGGTTGATACATCATTTGTAATCATATACATCGCTCCGTCAAAAAATAAAGTGTAGGAATAGCTTGACAACTCCTACACCATAATATATGATTACAAAGGACAAATCAACTATGGAGGTGCAACTCATGCTTGTAAAATGCCCTGAATGCGAATTGCAGGTAAGCGACAAGGCTCCGGCTTGCCCTCATTGCGGCTATCCAATGAAACCGTCAGTAAAGCGAAAACCGAGAGCCAAAAACAATAAACGAAGACGCCTCCCGAACGGGTTTGGCCAAATCAGCGAAATAAAAAACCGCAACCTTCGGAATCCCTTTCGGGCAATGGTTACGGTTGGAAAGACTCAGGACGGCAAGCCCATTTGCAAACCGCTCAAGCCTGACTCGTATTTTGCAACTTATAATGACGCATATGCAGCGCTCGTGGAATACAATAAGAATCCTTATGACCTCGGCGCCGCGATCACCGTCAAAGAGCTTTACGACAAGTGGTCGGAAGAGTATTTCAAGACGCTCAAATCGGATGGCAGTTCACGAGCCGTTACTTCAGCTTGGAAGTATTGTTCGGCTGTCTACGATATGCGAGTGATGGATGTCCGTGCCCGCCATGTGAAAGGCTGCATGGACGAGGGTGTTGCCACTGTCAGAGGGAAAGAGCAACACGCCAGCGCATCCATGAAGAACAAGATCAAGTCCTTGTTCAACCTGATGCTCGACTATGCTCTGGAATATGAGATCGTTGACAGAAACTACTCGCGCACATTCAAGCTGACTGACGAAACGATCAAAGAGATCCAGAAAGTCAAGAAAGAGCATATACCTTTTACGGACGAAGAAATATCAAAGCTCTGGGAACATGTCGACGATAAGAATTTCGTTGATGTGATACTCATTCAGTGTTATTCTGGATGGCGTCCACAAGAGCTCGGCCTAATTGAGCTTGCCAATGTAGACCTTGAGAATGGCACTTTCAAAGGTGGTATCAAGACCGAAGCTGGTGAAGACCGCGTCGTACCTATCCACTCAAAAATTCGCCACCTCGTGGAGCGACATTACAATAAAGCCAAAGAAATCGGCAGCCCATATCTCTTCAACTGCAAAGACAAGCGCAGCGGCAAGACTGTGATGATGAGCTATCAACGCTATAAGGCCGGCTTTGAGATGATCCGTGATGAGCTTAATCTTAACCCGGAGCATCGTCCTCACGACGGAAGAAAGCACTTTGTCACGGCCGCAAAGAAAGCCGGTATTGACGAATATGCAATCAAATACATGGTCGGTCACAAGATATCCGACATCACCGAAAAGGTCTATACCCAGCGAGAATTCGACTGGCTGAAGGAAGAAATCGAAAAAATAAAATAGTGTGTATTATGTGTAGGAATGTCGATGTAGAAATAATATAGGAATAATATATGACTTACCTACATTTCTACCCTTTCAACCACATCTTACTACTGCTCAAACCATTGAAATAACGGCATTTAGCAGCGAGTAATCCGAAAAGATGTTTCTATAATAGAAAGCAAGAGAGGATTTTTGAAGTTTCAAGTTAAAACCATTCGCAAAGGAACAGGCTATGTTTTTATGCGGGAGGAATATTTTGATATTTCAGACCAATCACTTTACTTGTTCTTGCTTTTGCTAAATGATGGCGAACACCCCATAGAATATTTAATTCCTGCGACCACATGGGATAATGACAGTAGTAATATTTTTGTTTACCATTCATACAAGGGTAAAAAGTCGAAACCAGAATATGGCCTAAATATTTCCGCCAAGAACATTCCGCAGCTCGAAAGATTTAAGTTAGAAAATATGATAACGGCAATATAATGAGGAACAAAATATGGCTTTAACCATACAAGAGCGATTGAAAGACCTGCGTGTGGAGTGTGGCTTGACGCTGGAACAACTTGCGGAGCAGACGCACC
>CDZH01068629.1_pt1 | contig 41057 bp, 44 predicted proteins | sample 557721 | NCBI WGS metagenome assembly CDZH01 (sample SAMEA3182062, study PRJEB8094) | gut metagenome | biome: human; feature: gut; material: Stool; isolation source: human stools | place: Canada | collected 2013-01-14 | reverse complement strand
CTGTGAATCAGTTCATGTGACGCAGAGCATGAGCAAAGCCGGATATCCATACGACAATGCCCCAATGGAGCGCTATTTCAACACCCTCAAAAACGAGTGTACCAACTTGTTTGAATTCAAAACAGAAGATGCGCTTTATCAAGCTGTCGAAGAATTTGCATACATCAATTACAATTATGTGCGTCCACATAGCTTCAATGGCTACCGAACACCTCACGAAGCTCGAATGGCTGCATAACTGGATCATCTTTTTAGCCACAAGTGTTACAAAAATGCTTGACCACAACAAGGTCTAACACCTCCTGTGGATTTAGCTTTACAAAATCAAAAAGCACACGCAAAGTACGAACTTTTGCGCCAATATCTATTCCTGCTACCTCTTCATTATTTAGCCATTTTATTGCATGGGGCAAATATATCTGTGCATCGAGATTCCCATAATTGGAGTAGTACACAAAGGATGGCATTTCCGATACCATCAATTTTCTTGCTTCGCTATTATCGGTAGGGTTGACTGGATTTAAGACGGCGAAAGCATTGGCTATAGCCTTTTGGGTATTTTTCAGATTCGGATATATTTCAGATGTTGCCGATTGCGTAATGCCAGTTGGATATTTCTCCTCAATTTCATCTAAAGCTGTTTCTGTGAGAACCGTTTTTTCGGATAACAAAGAAAGAATATCCTTATATGAAGCCGCTACCTTATCTTTAATGCCTGCTTCTGCTTTTGTTTTCTCTTTTAAACTGTTTAGTTGCGTGGCTGCATCTGAAACAATTTTAATCACAATAGCGGCATCTATAGATTGGCTTTTTCTATAATTGGGAAAAGAAACAAGATATTTCCCATCATACCGTCTTTTAATATTTACAACTGCTGCAGCGGCTCTATCGCACTTACACAGACTAACCACCTTATCAACCAGTGTGCTATCTAATTCAAAATCAGCTGATATAAAAACTATTTTTTCAGGGGTAGACCTCCACGAAGAGTATTCTTTTGTAGGCATATCATGGAGAGTATCAATTTCCCCATCGCGGACAGGCTTCAATTTCCAAAGGGCCAAGATAACATTTGATTTCCCCGCTTCATTTATGCCAACGAGCGAAGTTACATCATCGCAGTCAATCCAACCACTATCCATTACGGAACGAAAATTCATAACTCTAAATCTTTTTAATGTCATCATAGCCTTACTACCACCTATACTATATAAAAATTTACTGTCACTTGCCGGTAAACAAGATAAAACTCTACAATTGAATTATAGTTCAAAATGTAAGGTTTTTCAAGAGTATGGCATTTTCTATACTGTATGGTTAAAGGATAAGAGAATATCAACCATGCTATTGCAATATCCACTACGAATAAATCCGGAATAATGCAGAAATTAGAATATATTTCCCTGTTTATTCAATAGAGGGACGCAAAAGAGCATCCCTGCTATCGGACAGGAATGCTCTTTTTTGAAGTTTAGTTGCGGAGCGTGCCAATGGGAATGACTTTTACACCATCATCCCGGGTATATGCCATTTCTCCTCCGGTAAGCACGATCAGCAGATCCGGTTCACGGATGCGAGGGCCTTTCTTCTCATTGGCCTCCCGAATCAACTGCTTGAGTTGGCATAGATGTGCCGCACCTTCTTCAATCTCGCGGCTGCCTAATTTGAATTCAATCAGCGCATAGCGGCCATCCGACAAATGAAGCACGCAGTCTGCCTCTAATCCATAGCGGTCGTGATAATAGGAAACACTGCCGTTCCATGCGGAGGAATACGCCTTCAGATCTCGGATGCACAGGCATTCAAAGATGAATCCAAAGGTATTGAGGTCAACTAATAGCCCGTCTGGAGACAGCCCCAAAGCTGCTACCGCAATAGACGGATCGACAAACTCACGCTTTTTCCCGGAGCGCATTGCGGAAGCGGAGCGAATCGCAGGACACCATGCAGGTACATTTTCAATGACATATAGTTTCTCCAGCGCGTCTACATAAGACACCAGCGTTGGCGCGGTGATGTCGCTGTAATTGGCTGTCACATCATCAAGGATGGTCTTCTCCGTTGCAAGGGTGGAGAGGTTTCGGGCATAGGAGCGCAGGACTGCCCGCACACGCTCGGAACTGCGTTTTACACCGTCCACTGTGGAGGCGTCGCTGTCGCAAATGTTGTCCACATAGTTTTGCGAGACAAAGAGCTGCGCTTTCTCCGTCTTTTTAGTAAGACTGGAAGGCCATCCACCGCGGCAGGCGGCAAAGACAAGCTCCTCTACAGTCAGATTGCTCATGATCCCGTCAATATCCATCTCTGGGTTTTCAAAGAGCGCATGAAGGGATATCTGGCCATTCGACTCCTCTGATTCAAATAAGCTCATCGGATACATCACCATGCGCGAGATTCGTCCGGTTCCGGAGTGCATGATGGTCGAACTATCTACGGTAGTTGAACCAGTCAAGATAAACAGGCCTTCCTCTCCACGTTCATCAACAGCGTTGCGGACTGCGTCCCAAAGCACAGGCGCCATCTGCCATTCGTCAATTAGACGCGGGTTCTCGCCTTTTAGAAGCAGTGACGGTTTTACTTCGGCCGTTTTCAAATAGCCCTGCGTTTTATCCGGGTCCTGCAGCTTTAATACGCTTTTGGCCTGCTGTTCCGCTGTGGTTGTTTTCCCGCACCACTTGGGCCCTGCTATGAGAACGGCTCCCACAGCCTCCAGCCGTTCCGCCAAAATATTATCCACGATTCGGGGTAAATAATTTTCCGGCATAATGGCACCTCCTAAACTGCCTTTTCCCTATCATACCGCAGCCACACGCAAAATACAATCGAATTTTGCATTTTTGCGCCATTTTATTTTATGTTTTTGTGGCAATTTATTTTACATTTTTGCGCTATTTTGCTTTGCGTTTTTGCGCAGGATTCTCCCGACAAAAGAAGATTTCATAAAGGCCGTTCCCGTTTTGCGTTCAAGCCATAGTTTTGAGGCTCAGGCCAATCGGCTAAATAATCACAATATTTTGATTTTACCGCCGCAACAAATACTGTATATAGTGTCAGTTCTATTGACAGCTACAATATCATGTGCTATTATAGCCGTGTAATTGATTCTATGTGCGTTCCCATTGGGAAGATGAGACTGAATAGTCCATCAGCGAGAAAACTCGCATTGCACACGCTGTTTTTGGATTGTACGCAAGCGCCGGTAGTATGACTGCGCCCATCTTTTGTGGTGGGGATCGTCTGCTCCGGCGCTTTTTATATATACAAGTATTGCCGTGCGGCAGAAAGGAGTGATCATGTCCCAGCTATTCACCACAGGAAAGGTAATTTCCAACCTTGAGCTGAAAGCCAGCGCAAAGCAAAATCTCTACATCCATTTTACTCTGGTGGAGCAAATCGGATATGGAGAACAGATGCACTCCCAGTTCATCCATGTATGGGCATGGGGTTATCAGGCGGAACAGCTCAAACGTCTTGGCGTGAGAAAGGGAAGCATCATTTGGGTTTCCGGTGCTTTGGAACTGGAAGAGTTCGTCAATCGGGATGGCTCGACCCGCGATAAGCAGTTGAAACTCAAACTGACCGATTGGGGATTTGTTCCGAGAGAAACGGACAGATCTGCCAAGCACAAAAAGGCATCCCCGGAAGTTGATGGTACTGCAGGCGAAAAGCCGGCAGTCATTGACGGAACGCGGGAACCCCTGCCGGAGTAACGCTCCGGCAAAATGTAAGAGGCACGATACCACATGATTCAGTGATTTACACATGGTCATGGGTGTCGTGCCTCTTTTTTCGTTTTCTACCAAAATAATGAAAGGTGGCAAAGTAATGAAAAAGACATCTCTCCTCTGGAGTAGCATTTCCATCCTGATCGGCGGAGTCATTGCTGTCCTTGCACTGGTACGAGGTGCATGGCAGCTTCCGCTGCTGATCGTCTGCTTCGTCCTTTGGGGGCTGTGGCTGATCTATGCGCTGCTCCTTCCGGCGTGGCGCTCTGTTCGAGAATTGCGCCGGCGTGAAAGGCGTGCAGAGCGGGAGCGGAACACGATGGAAGATGCAGGTATCTCCGACAGCGAACTTTCCGCAAAGCTCCTTCGCAATGTCAACTTCCGCATTTCGGCTTACTTGAAGTCAGCGTATCCCGATGCCCGCTGGGAGTGGGCCATTTCCATGCCTGCACTTTTTGCAGTGCAGGGGGGAACGGCCCGTATTCGGATTTATGGCATCCCCAATTATGACTATGGGGATGTGACGCTGGACAGCAAGGACAATATTTCCTGCGTACTGGTCAAGGTCGTTCCGCTGACCGATAGCGAAAAGCAGAACACCGCTGCACCGCCCAACCAGCAGCCTGTCGATCCGCGGGTCTGGTATGAGGTGCAGGGCCGCAAAGTGCTGGAGACTCTGGTTGCCGATCTCAACTCCAAAGGATATTACGATTTGTCTGCAAAGGCGGATTGTGCAAGGTTTGTAGATCGTGAAGATGTGCCTTCCTATGCTGGTGATGCTTTTAATTGGGCTGTCAGCAACGGAATAATTTCCGGAACGGATGAACAGGCTCTTTTGCCGAATGCGCTGGTGACCCGCGCGCAGATGGCTGCAATGATTGCAAGGTTTGATCAGTGCGGCTTTATTCGTCAGCAGGCAACCTCCAGCGGTATCAAGATGATTTATCCGTCAGACGATCAGAAAACGATTTGTCCTAAGCGAGATTTTTATGTAATTGGTGAATTCGAGGACTCGGTAACACTGCCGGCCGATGCGGTGTGCAATGTGCAGTTTACATCCAACAAGACCGGAGAACGGTTGCGTTGGGTCTACAGCGCGCAAAAGGACTTCAAAGACGGTATGTATGTTGATTACCAAGGCTTTGACTACTCCGGAAACCGTGAGGAACTGCGTAATTCCTGTATGCCGGATCTCGTGTACGATGGCAAAGATTTGAGCACCTTTAAGGACACTTGGAGAAAATGTTACTTCAATGATGATGTTTTTACAGCTATCGTGTATGGAGGCACCTACCTTCAAGACATCAACAAGTATGACCAGTTTGGTAGAGAACTGGTCGAATTCCCGGAAGGAAACTATACGCTGGAAATTACAGTGACGGATGCTTCTGTTATAAACACCTACGCCAGCTACGAGGATCGCATTGTAATAGGGACTATTCCGGAAAAAGTGCTTTCTCCCTTTGCCCCACAGACGCATCTCGATTTTCTGAAGCGTTATGCCAAAGAGCATGATATGGTCTGTTTCCTTGATCCGTTCCCCGGATACTGGAATACGGAGATGTTCCTCCCTGATTGGAATTGGGACAAGGATTACGAGGTTGAGATTGTAAAGCGCTGGTCTTTGGCTGACCGGCAAGAGTATTTTACCGGACACATCAATTTCTTTAACTGGAATGTTCCGGTCACAGAAACCTCCTATGCGGTTGAAATCGGGCAGCTCACCTATGACCATGTTCTGACAGATCCAAACCGATTGACGACCTACTATTACAGTCAGGGCGAAACCTCTCTGCCGAAAACAGGTGAAAGTACATTCCTGAAAATGGACCCGGTGCCCTCCTCGGCAGATCAGCAATCCGTTTATTTGACGCGAGTTGATCATAATGGTTCAACGGTCGTATCGATTTTTGAGTTTAAGTATAACTTGAAAGGTAATGCGTTTATTTCTTCTCTGAAAGAACCGTTCACTTTGACTTTCACCGCATTGAATTCGGCTGGCGAGCAGATTGGTGCTTCCGCTACTTTAAAAATCGTAGGAGCCAAGTAAACTGAAACACCAGCGGCCCTCTACACCTGTTTATGAAAAATCGGGTACAGTAGATTTGCTCTACTGTACCCGATTTTTCTATGCTATTAAGTCAAAACGCATCCGACAAAAGGAAATCTGCCACATGCATGGTTTGGATTCCCTCATAGTTGCCGCCGGCAAAGTCATCTGTCCGAAGCACATACTTAGGGTAGTTATCCCGAATGTCCAGCAGGCGGTCATACTCCCGGTGCTCTGTTCTTTCAGTGGTGATTCGCTCCGTGACCTGCACATACAGCTTTTCGTTCTGCCGTGTAGCCACGAAGTCAATTTCACCATCGCTCGTCTTACCGATATTCACCGCGTATCCCCGGCGGCACAGCTCCAGATAAACCACATTCTCCAAGCTGGCGGCCACCGTGTCCGGATTGTAACCCAGAACACTATAGCGCAAGGCGGTGTCCGCCAAATAGAACTTCTCCTGTGTTTTCAGCAGTTCCTTTCCTTGCAGATCGTACCGGGAACAGCGATGGAGCAAATAGGCTTTCTCCAGCTTTTCAAGGTAGCTGTATACGGTTTCGTTGTCCAGTGTGCGGTGCTCTGCTTTCAGGTAGTCAGAAATAGATTTGGCAGAGAAAGTATTTCCCACATTATTGAAGGTGTATTTCACCACACGCTCCAACTGGTCAATCTTGCGAACCTGATTACGCTTTACAATGTCAGAGAAAATGGTGGAGTTATAGATGTCACGGACAATGGTGTAGATTTCGTCCTGAGAGTAGTTCTGCAAATGGGTCACCGGAAAGCCGCCAAGGCGAATATAGTCCGCTAACTCCTGCCGGGGATTCCCCACTTCGGCATACTGCCGCTTGAATGTGAGGTACTCCGCAAATGATAGCGTGAAAATGCGAAATGCCACATATCGTCCGGTCAAGTATGTGGAGATTTCTGAGGACATCATTCGGGAATTGGAGCCAGTCACATACAGATCTACATCAAAGTCTGATTGCAGGGAATTGACCACTGACCATTGTACTCAAAGCTTACGGCGTCAGTCTGCGGCAGGTCATATCCTACCGCCACAAACCGGATCAGATGATCGCGATAAGTATAAGGGCTGCGAGCAGCCTCCGGAATCATAATGTCTGCGGTTTTTAGGCGCAGAATACAATATCTGCTGGCAGCGTTGAAAAACAACACCTTGTCAAATGCTGCAACGATACCCATTGTTGTTCCACCTCCGTATAAAAGTCAGGCCGCCTGTGGCCTGCTTTCTTTGATGTTGAATCTCCGACTTTCGGAGACTGTGACATATTCTTCAAAAATATCCGGATGCACCTCCTTCATGCGTTCTAAATTCTCTTTGGAAATACCAGACTTGCGAATGGGATTGAAGGTGACGGTAAACTGCCTGTCCGCATCCTGGTAGGTTGCAAGGCAGCTCGTTCCCATCGCCTCGACAAGAAGTGCCTTTAAGCGGTTCATGTCTCCGTCGATCTGCTTCAGCCGTTTGTTGAGTTCATTTTTCTGGTGCTGCAGTTCGAGATATCTTGTGATCTCAGAGTACTGTGGCAGACCAAGCATGACAGGAGGGGTATCCTTTTCGGATGGCCCCAACTTGCGGCGCAGGCTTTCCAGAATGAGATCACCGTCTTCGGTGTAGGGCGGCGGCACCTTGGCAAGCACATTATCCTGCCAGAAAGTCTGCTCCAGGGCAATCATTTCCGCTTCGTAGGTCATGTCCCGGTCAATATGCCGGATGATGACTTCATCCGCATTGTTGCCGTATAAGCAGCAGAAATACACGCGGTCAATGTTCGTAACGCTCATGTAGTGTCGCCCTTGCGATTCGTAATAAATCGGAACGATCTCATTGCCGTTGTACCACCAGTTGTCTCTGGCGTTGTAGTTGGTTGTCTTTATCTCCAGAATGGCGATACTGCCATCCGGCAGTTCCACAAGATAATCAAGATCCGCCAACATCCACGGATGATGAGGATGCTGGAACATACATTGCCGCTTGAAAACTTTTAAGCCCGTCTTTCGGGCAAATATCTTCGCCACAAGAGGCTCTAAAAGATTTCCCATCTCCATAGCGACCCAGTTGCCCTCATCATCCGCTGTCACGATATTCAGCTTGTCATAATAAAGGTCACGAGCAGTTCGGAAGGGAGAAATGCCGAGGATTGCGGCCACATCGCTGCCACCGATTCCGAGGCGGCGGTATTCCAGCCATTTTTCACGGGATAGGTTCGTGGTGTCCACCAGCACATTCGGCTGGTATGTAGTTGACTTCAATGCACTCCGCCTCCTTTTGCGGACGATATCCACTGCGGAGGGCCGGTTAATCGGTGCGGGGACTTCTGCGCTTTGCAGCGGTGTTGCTGCTTCATTTCGATACTCCTTTCTAAGTGATATATCCTCAAAGCCTGTTGGCTTTTAGGCAAAATAAAAAAGAGCGGGAATGACTGAATTCTGGTTGAACCAGTTTTACGCACCATACGATGCTTCAGTCATTCTCGCTCTTTGCGAATGCGGAGGTTTTCCGCTGGATATAAAAATAATCAGCAGATGTTGGCTGAAAGCGCAACAATACCGCTGATGTTTCCGTTCAATCCCGACAAAGCGTGTGCAATGCAAGCAAGCTTGCCTGTAGGTATGACCTACTCTCATAAAGAGGAACGCACATAGAATCAATTGCGGGAAAAGCATAACACAATATTTAGATGAAGTCAATACATATACACAACATCTTGCGTTTACGGGGGATTTTATCTTGTCTGTGCAGAATGCTCGCTTCTCCATCCCTGTTTCTATTGCGAGTGAACCCTGTTGAACCTTGAAAACTCCATACCCTCCTCGAAGGAAGACATACCGGACCTGCGGACAGTGTGCCATGACAGCGCTGAGCGCACCCACAGGCGAAGTGCCGCACAGCGGCAGCCGGACAATACGCGGTCAAAAGCAGAGCGCAGGAACGAGCCTTTGAGGGACTCCACACAAAAGGAAAGTTCTACTCGCAGAAAATGAAACTGATGGGACGTTTCTAACTTGCGTCCCTACTATTCGGAAGCATAAATTTCCAGCTTCTGATACACACTAATTCCATGAATAGGAAAAGGAGGACTCAGCAAATTGACTTCCATCTCATCTGAATTGCGGAAATGTATGGAGCAAAAAATCATGCTGGCCTATTTGCTTCAGCTCAATCGATACGCTTTGCAAAAGGGGGTCATCACACAAGAGGCCTATCGTGAAATGGAAAGAAGCATGATACAAAAATACGGAATGAACCCAACCTAAAACATATATGGACAGGCAAAAGACTGGAAAATAAATCTTCCAGTCTTTTGTGCTTTACTATATTGGGCGGTCATATTATAATAAGAAATATAAACAAGATTTTATTTCCAACAAGGAGAACGCCATGACTATTTACGAGTTGCGGGATTTGCTGGAACACAGCGATATTTCGGATTTGCCGCTGCGATGCTCAACATATTCGCGCGTCAGTACGGAAAAGGAAGCGCAGGCGGCTTCTTTGCATAATATGACCGATGACTTCCGCGAGTATGTGGAATATCATAAAAACTGGACATTTGTAAAAGCGTTTGTGGACGATGGCAAGAGTGGCTTGACCACAAAGAAGCGCAAAGACTTTCTTAATCTTTTGGCTGCTGGCGCTGCCGGTGAGTATGATTTATTGGTAACAGGTGAGATCTCCCGTTTCGGCCGAAATACCATGGAGGGGCTTCAGAATATCCAATACCTAAAGGAAAAGGGTATTCCGGTCATCTTCCTCTATGACGACCTGAACACTTATGATCCCGACTGCGATATTCAGATTCAGCAGAAACTGGTAGATGCAGAGAACGAAAGCCGGAAAATCAGCAAGCGTGTGAAACGCGGCCATCAAAAGAGCATTAAAAAGGGCCATGTGTTGGGGTGCCGGATGTGGGGCTATAAAAAAGTCAACTGCAAGTTGGAAATCGATGAAAAAACAGCTCCTATGGTACGGCGGATTTTTGAACTCTACGCTACAAATGAGTATTCGATGAAGGAAATTGAAGAAATTATCTACCAGGAGGGCTATCGTAACCACAATGGAAACAAGCTGTCCCATACCACGATGGCCAACATCATCACCAATGCGAAATATAAAGGCTACTTTGTGGGCGGCAAGGTCAAGGTAATCGATATTTTCAGTAAGCGCCAGAAGGTTCTCCCAGAAAAGGACTGGCTTATGTATAAGGACGAGGATGGAACAACGGTTCCAGCATTGGTCAGTGAAGAATTATGGAATGCTGCCAACGAAGTATTCGCACGGCGTAGTATTGATGTAAAAGGTAGGCGCAACTGCTCCACGCACAAAAATATCTACACTGGAAAGCTGTTTTGTACTGAGGATGGTGCACCTTACTATTGCAAGGATGTTCACTACAAGGGGACGAATATCAGCAAATGGTCATGCAGCCACAAAATCAAAAACGGCGCGGATTCCTGCCGCTCCATTGCTATTTATGAGAGCGAACTGAACCCCGTCATTTTGGATGCCTTCCGGGAATTTTCAAAGGGTGCTGATGAGATTTTGGAAACTTACTTGGAACAGTATCGAAAAGTCATGGATGATACGGCCCATTATAAAGAAGAAAGGGAGCGAATTACAAAGGAACTTTCTGCCATAGATGACAAACAGGAACAGCTCTTGGACATGAAAATCTCTGGAGACCTTACGCTGGACGAGTTCAAACGCATGATGGATAAGACCCGCGCACAAAAAGCAAGTTTGGAAACCGCACTTGACAACATGGCAAATTGGGAAGAGATTGCAGAACAAATGGAAGATCAGATCGAGCGCATGAAACGGGCATTGTCTTTCAAACTGGATGAGTTAGAAGCCGGGATGATCAATCGCGACTTCGTGGACAATTTCATCAAACGGATTGATGTCACACCGCTGGACGAAGGGCATATCAGCCTGCAAATTCACCTTTTAACAGATGAAATCGTCCAGCGTGAACTTGAAAAAATAAAAGGTCGTACTGGTCAATTGTGTAAGAAGATGATCGAGTCCTACGAGAAGAACCTGTAAGCGTCTGCGCAGAAGGAACTTCTCTGGAAAAAGGAAGAGCGGACGGCTGTCCGCTCTTCCTTTTTTTCACAGGATATGCTATAATACCACGTTACTTACTTGTTCTGATTTTCGGCAAAAGAAACAGTCCGGGGGAGGGATTCGTATGGAAAATATCCATCAGGGACATCGTGAAAAAATGCGGCAGCGTTTTCTGAAAAGCGGGCTGGAGGGCTTCGCGGATCACGAAGCGTTGGAACTTTTGCTGTATTACGCCATCCCCCGGCAGGACACCAACCCCATCGCCCACCGGCTCATGGATCGCTACGGCTCCCTGACCGCCGTGCTGTCAGCCCCGGCGGAGGATCTGAAAAAAGTGGAGGGCATCGGCGAGAGCGCAGCGGTGCTGCTGAAGGTGGCGGGGCAGATCGGCCGCAAGGCCCGCCTGGCGGACGCTGTTCAGAGCTGTCCCATGACAGATGTGGAAACTGTGGGCGCCTACTTGCTGGAACGGTACGCCGGGGAGACCCACGAGATCGTTTACGAATTGTGCCTGGATCGAAAGGGCAAGCTGTTAGCCTGCAAGCGGCTCAATGACGGCGGGGCGTCCTCCGCCGCGCTGGACATCCGAAAGATGGTGGAGAATGCCATCCTCACCTCCGCCAGCACGGTGATCCTGGCACATAATCATCCCAGCGGCATTGCGCTGCCCTCGGATGATGACTGCGCCGCCACCACCCGCGCGGCGCAAGCCTTGCAGACCATCGGCGTTGCATTGGCGGACCACATCATCGTGGCGGATGACGATTTTGTATCCATGGCCCAGAGCGGCTACCTGACCCCATGGGAGCACCTGTGACCGGGCGGCTTCCTGTGAATGATACGATAGAACAAATGTTTGAAATTTCAGAAAAGCTGTGGTAGAATAACCGGGAAACGGGGAGAGCCACAGGCTGTCTTTGCGAAGGGGGAGAGAACCATGCAGATCCGGCGTGGACGGGAGGCCGACACGGAGCGGCTGGTGGCTCTGGCGGGCCAGATTTTTGAAACGGAACAGGAGATCCCCCGGGCGTTGACCCCGCTGCCGCCGGAAAACCGCCCCCAGTGGTGGTGCGTGGAGGAGGACGGGGCGCTTCTGGGCGGCGTGGCCCTGTATTGGGAGGACAACGCATGGCACATGGGCCGCTTCGTCATCTCCCCGGAACTGCGGGGGTGTCATGTTGGGACCGCACTGCTGGAAACGGCCCTGACGGACATTTTTGCGCAGGACATCCGGGAGGTCACCATGGAGGCCCGGGATACCACGGTGCATATCCTGAAAAAATTCGGCGCGGAGACCACCGGCGCGCCCTTTTCCTTTTATCGGGGCACGATAACGCCCATGCGCCTGACCCGTGAGGCATTTTGGAACAGCCACACCGGCGGGCAGATTTGAATGTGACGGAGAGACGGCTATGCCGAAATTTGAAGTAGTATCCCCTTATCAGCCCTCCGGCGACCAGCCGGAGGCCATCGACGCGCTGGCGGCGGGCATCGAAAACGGCTTGAAGGAGCAGGTCTTGTTAGGCGTCACCGGCTCCGGCAAGACCTACACCATGGCCAAGGTCATTGAGAAGGTCCAGCGGCCTACGCTGGTGCTGGCCCACAATAAAACTCTGGCGGCCCAGCTTTGTGCGGAATTCAAGGAGTTTTTCCCTAACAACGCCGTGGAGTATTTTGTCTCCTACTACGATTACTACCAGCCGGAGGCCTATATCCCTCATACGGATACCTATATTGCCAAGGACGCATCTACCAATGATGAGATCGACCGCCTACGGCTGTCCGCCACCTGCGCCCTGCTGGAGCGGCGGGACGTGATCGTGGTGTCCTCCGTGTCCTGCATTTACGGCTTGGGCGAGCCGGACGACTTCGCCCAGATGGTGATCTCTCTGCGCCAGGGGGCGGAGTGGGACCGGGACGAGCTGCTGCGACGTCTGGTGGAGAACCGCTACGAGCGGAATGACGTGGCCTTCGAGCGGAACCGCTTCCGGGTGCGGGGGGACACGGTGGAGATCTACCCCGCCTACTACAAGGATCACGCCATCCGGGTGGAGTTCTTCGGGGATGAGATCGACCGGATCTCCGACTTTCACCCCCTCACCGGCACGGTGAACCGGGTGCTGAACCATGTGGCCATTTACCCCGCCAGCCACTATGTCACCACCAAGGAGAAGATGGACAGGGCCTTGGGCCAGATCCGGGAGGAACTGGAGGACCAGGTAAAATATTTCAATGACAATGAGATGCTGGTAGAGGCTCAGCGCATCCGCCAGCGGACGGAATATGACATGGAAATGATGCGGGAACTGGGGTATTGCTCCGGCATCGAGAACTATTCCCGGATCATTTCCGACCGTCCGGCAGGCAGCGCCCCTATGACCCTGCTGGACTTCTTTCCCGATGATTTCCTGCTATTTGTGGACGAGAGCCATGTGACGCTGCCTCAGGTCCGGGCCATGTACAACGGCGACCGGGCCAGAAAGGAATCGCTGGTGCGGTACGGCTTCCGCCTGCCCTGCGCCTTCGACAACCGGCCTCTGAAATTCGAGGAATTTGAGAGCCGCATCGGTCAGGCGGTGTTCGTCTCCGCCACGCCGGGGCCCTACGAGCGGGAGCGGGCGGACAACATCGTGGAGCAGGTCATCCGCCCCACCGGACTGCTGGACCCCCGGGTGGAGGTGCGCCCGGTAGAGGGCCAGATCGACGATTTGATGGAGGAGATCCGCGCCCGGGCCCAGCGGAACGAGCGGGTGTTGGTGACAACTCTCACGAAAAAGATGGCGGAGGATCTGACGGAGTTTTTCCGGGCCAACAGCATCCGGGTGCGGTATATGCACGCCGACGTAGCCACCATCGAGCGGATGGAGATCATCCGGGATCTGCGGCTGGGCGAGTTCGACGTGCTGGTGGGTATCAACCTCCTACGAGAGGGTCTGGACCTGCCGGAGGTCTCTCTGGTGGCGGTATTGGACGCCGACAAGGAGGGCTTCCTCCGCAGCGAGACGTCCCTCATCCAGACCATCGGCCGGGCGGCCCGGAACGCGGAGGGTTTGGTGATCCTCTACGCCGATACCGTCACGCCCTCCATGCGGGCGGCTATGGACGAAACGGAGCGCCGCCGGAAAATTCAGGACGCTTACAACAAGGCCCACGGCATCGTGCCGAAGACCATCATCAAGGATGTCCGGGAAATTCTGGAGATCTCCAAGAGCGAGGACGCCGGACACAAGGCCAAGGGCAAGCCCAAAAAGCTGACGGACGCGGAGCGGACGGCGGAGATCGCCAAGCTGGAGCAGGAGATGAAGGAAGCCAGCAAGCTGCTGGAATTCGAGTATGCCGCCGTGCTGCGTGACCGCATCATCGAGCTGCGGGGCGGCAAATAACGGGCGGTTTTCGAGCGAAAACGCGCCAAAACCGAAAACAAACTGTACGAACCGATTGAAAAAATACAGGAGGTATTTATGGAAGAGCGCTCAAAGCTGCAAAAAGCTGTCCTGATCTCCATGGCGGCCATGGTGGTGCTGTTTGGCGTGCTGATGGTCGCCGCCCGGTTTCAAAAGGGCGTGGAGTTCGAGGGCGGACTGCTGCGCCGGACGGAAACGGAAGAGTCTGTGATTTACAACGGCAAGGTGCGGGGGGAGCAGGTGGAGATCACCGTGCGGGCCGCCGGGAGCGGAAACCTGACGGAGGTGGACTTCCGGATCGGAAACCGCATCCAAGATGACTGCACCCTGGAAACCGGCCTGCCGCCCATTCAGGCGGAGCAGCTGGGGCCTGTGGAGCACATCCGCATTACCAAAAACGATATCCTTCTCTTTGAGGGCGGCTATGATCCGGAGTACGGCATGGGCTGGTACGACCTGGACGGGAACTGGGATCCCTTTGCCATGTCCGTTTCCTATAGCAGCACTGCTGGAGACGATTACTGGGAGCATTATGAAACGGATAGAGGGACGATTCTCAGCTTTGCCCGTGGGCCGCAGCTGGTGAGCCGGGGCAGCTGGGAGCTGTATTTTGCCATGCTGCTGCTTTCCGCCCTGCTGGCGCTGGACGCCGCCTTTCCGCTGGTGATTTTCCATTGGCAGCATATGTGCGATGTGAAAGACCCGGAGCCTTCGGACTTCTATCTGGGAATGCAGCGGGCGGGCTGGTGCGTTTATCCCTTTTTGATTCTCATTGGGTACATCATCGCCCTGCGGGCGCTGCCGTAGCCGACTGAAAACGGGGAATTGACCAAAAGCAAGCCAATATATGTCCGAACGGGCATTTTACATACAGAAAAACACAAAAAACATTGCAAAGGAAAACATACTATGGAACACACAAAAACCAAGGGGTGTCTGGACAGCCTGACCATAAAACTGCTGGCCATGGCCCTCATGCTCTGCGACCACCTGTGGGCCACGGTGCTGCCCGGCGTCATGTGGCTGACGGCGGTGGGCCGCATCGCTTTCCCCATTTTTGCCTTTCAGGTGGCGGAGGGCTTTCAGCGGACCCATGACCGGAAAAAATACCTGCTGCGGATGCTGGTCTTTGCCCTGATCTCTGAGATCCCCTTCAACTACCTGTACTACTCCTCCCCGGTGTTCCCCTTCCATCAGAACGTGATGTTCACCTTCTTCATCGCCCTTCTGCTGATGCTGGGGCTGGAAAAGGTCCGGAGCAAGGGGGCGGGGATGTATATCCTCGCCGCCGTTTTGAGCCTGCCCGTGGGTTATTTCCTGGGAACGATCGGCATGGTGGATTACTACGGCAGCGGCGTGGTCACGGTGCTGATCTTCTACCTCTGCCGCCAGATCCCTCACGGCTGGATCGGCGAGGTGGCGGGACTGGCCTTCCTGAACTGCAAACTGCTGGGGGGCATGACCATCCCCCTGACGCTGGGGAGCTGGACCTTGGAATTCCCGGAGCAGGGCTTGGCGCTGCTGGCCCTGATCCCCATTTGGCTGTATAACGGCAGACAGGGCGCTCACAATAAGGCCATCCAGTATGCCTGCTACGCTTTTTATCCCGCCCACATGCTGATCCTGGCATTGCTGCGGATGTATTTGTAAGAGGTGAGATCTGTGTCCAAGCACAAGGAAGAAAAAACCAACGTCATGCGGACGCTGGAGCAGAAGAAGATCGCCTACACGCCCCATGAGTACCCGGCGGACGGCCCGGTGGACGGTGTCTCCGTGGCGGCGTATCTGAATCAGGACCCGGAGCAGGTGTTCAAGACCCTGGTGACAAAGGGCGCCGGCGGCGGATACTATGTGTTCGACATTCCGGTGGCAGAAAATCTGGATCTGAAAAAGGCAGCCAAGGCGGTGGGGGAGAAGTCCATCGCCATGCTGCCCCAGAAGGAACTGCTGCCCCTGACGGGCTATGTCCACGGCGGCTGCTCCCCGGTGGGCATGAAAAAGCAGTTCCCCACGGTGTTCCACGAGACGGCGGAGCTGTTCGACACCATCTGCGTCTCCGCCGGAAAGATCGGCGCGCAGGTGGAGGTGGCCCCGGCGGACCTCATTGCCCTGTTGGGGGCCCAGACGGCGGACATCACTGTGGAATGAATATAAAAGTTTGAAAAAATGCCATTTTTGCAGATTTAAACGCATAGTTGACATTAAAAAATGGTTTGTGTATACTATGACCGAAAACCGGTTTTGACTACATGAAACAGGAGCGGAAAAGCAGATCATGCAGGAAAATATCATTGTAAAAGGTGCCCGGGCCAATAACCTGAAAAATATCGACGTCACCATCCCCCGGGACAAGCTGGTGGTGATGACCGGTGTATCCGGCAGCGGAAAATCCTCTCTGGCCTTCGACACGATCTACGCCGAGGGCCAGCGACGGTATGTGGAGAGCCTTTCGTCCTACGCCCGGATGTTTCTGGGCCAGATGGACAAACCGGACGTGGACTATATCGAGGGCCTCAGCCCCGCTATCTCCATCGACCAGAAAACCACCAGCAAAAACCCCCGGTCCACCGTGGGCACCGTGACGGAGATCTACGATTATCTCCGTCTGCTGTGGGCCAGAGCGGGTACGCCCCACTGCCCCAACTGTGGCAAGGAAATCCGCCAGCAGACCATCGACCAGATCATCGATCAGGTGCTGGCGTTGCCGGAGGGAACGCGAATTCAGGTGATGGCTCCGGTGATCCGGGGCAAAAAGGGCGAACACGCCAAGGTGTTTGAGGACGCCAAGCGCTCCGGCTATGTCCGGGCCAGAGTGGACGGCAGTCTCTACGAGCTGGACGAGGAGATCAAGTTAGAGAAGAACAAAAAGCACACCATCGAGATCATCGTGGACCGGCTCATCATCCGGCCTGACATCCGCCAACGGCTGACGGACAGCGTGGAGACCGCTGCCAAGCTCTCCGGCGGACTGGTGATCGTCAACCTTCTGCGGGAGGAAAAGGATCTGTCCTTCTCCCAGAACTATGCCTGCGAGGACTGCGGTATCTCCATAGAGGAGCTGACCCCCCGGATGTTCTCCTTCAACAATCCCTTCGGCGCCTGCCCCACCTGTACCGGTCTGGGGAACCAGTTGAAAGCCGACCCCGCCCTCATGATCCAGGATGGGGGAAAGTCCATTTTGGACGGGGCGATTCAGGCCAGCGGCTGGAACAACATCCGGGGGGACGGCATTTCCCGGATGTACTTCGACGCTTTGAGCAAAAAGTACAAGTTTTCCCTGACGGAGCCGTGGAACAGTCTCAGCGATGAGGCGAAAAACATCATCCTCTACGGCACCAAGGGGGAGACACTGGAGCTGCACTATGACCAGCCCCGGGGCAAGGGTGTTTTGAAGCAGGCCTTTGAGGGCATCTGCAACAACATTGAGCGCCGCTATAAGGAGACCCAGTCCGATGCCAGCCGGAAGGAGCTGGAGGAGTTGATGAGCGAGTGTCCCTGCCCGGACTGTCAGGGCCGCCGTCTGCGGAAGGAATCCTTGGCGGTCACGGTGGGGGAGAAGAACATCTACGAGTTCACCACCCTCTCCGTAGAGGACGCTCTCGTGTGGATGGACGGCCTGACACTGACGGAGCAGCAAATGCTGATCGCCGACCGCATTTTGAAGGAAATTCGCTCCCGGCTGGGCTTTTTGAAGTCCGTGGGTCTCGGCTATCTGACGCTGGCCCGCAGTGCCGGGACCCTCTCCGGCGGCGAGAGCCAGCGGATCCGGCTGGCTACCCAGATCGGCAGCAGCCTGATGGGCGTGCTGTATATTTTAGACGAGCCGTCCATCGGGCTGCACCAGCGGGACAACGATAAGCTGCTGGCGACGCTGAAAAACCTCCGGGATCTGGGCAACAGTCTCATCGTGGTGGAGCATGACGAGGACACCATGCGGGCCGCCGATTACCTCATCGACATCGGCCCCGGCGCGGGTGTTCACGGCGGTCAGGTGGTGGCGGCGGGAACCCCGGCGGAGGTGATGGCTAACCCCGACAGTCTGACGGGGCAGTATCTGTCCGGAAAGAAGAAAATTGAGGTGCCTGCTGTCCGCCGTCCCGGAAATGGCAAGGTTTTGAAGGTCATCGGCGCGGCGGAGAACAACCTCCGCCACATCGACGTGGAATTCCCGCTGGGGACCTTCACTGTGGTCACCGGCGTGTCCGGCAGCGGTAAGTCCTCTCTGGTGAACGAGGTGCTGTTCAAGCGCCTGGGCGCGGAGCTGATGCGGATGAAGGTCCGCCCCGGCAAGTGCGACCGCATCGAGGGCATCGAGCAGTTGGACAAGGTGGTGAACATCGACCAGAGTCCCATTGGGCGGACGCCCCGGTCCAATCCCGCCACCTACACCGGCCTGTTCAACGACATCCGGGATCTGTTCGCCTCCACCCAGGAGGCCAAGAGCCGGGGCTACGGACAGGGGAGGTTCAGCTTCAACGTCCGGGGCGGCCGGTGCGAGGCCTGCTCCGGCGATGGCCTGCTGAAAATCGAAATGCACTTCCTGCCGGATATTTTCGTCCCCTGCGAGGTCTGTAAGGGCAGACGCTACAACCGGGAGACCTTAGAGGTCCGCTACAAGGGCAAAAACATCGCCGATGTGCTGGACATGACGGTGGATGAGGCACTGGAATTTTTCTCCGCCCTGCCCAAGCTGAAAAAGCGGTTGCAAACCTTACAGGATGTGGGCCTCGGCTATGTGAAACTGGGCCAGCCCTCCACGGAGCTGTCCGGCGGCGAGGCCCAGCGGGTGAAACTGGCTACGGAGCTTTCCAAGCAGGCCACCGGCAAGACCATCTATATTCTGGACGAGCCTACCACCGGCCTGCACTCCGATGACGTGCGCAAGCTGCTGGAGGTCCTCCAGCGGCTGGTGGACGCGGGGAACACCGTGGTGGTCATTGAGCACAATCTGGACGTCATCAAGTGCGCCGACCACCTCATCGACCTTGGCCCTGAGGGGGGCGACGGCGGTGGCACCATCGTTGTCACCGGCACGCCGGAGGAGGTGGCGGCCTGTCCTGCCAGCTTTACGGGGCAATACCTGAAACGGATGCTGAATTAAGCGGAAAACCGGCACTCCACGCAGCGTTTGTTGCGGGAGTGCCGGTTTTTTGATACAATCAACCCAGCAAAAACCGAAGGGGGATACGTTATGCGGCAGACGGATACCGGTGCGCTGATCGCACAGCTCCGAAAGGAACAGGGACTGACTCAAAAGCAGCTGGCAGACCAGCTTCATATATCAGACCGTACGATCAGCAAATGGGAGCGGGGGGCCGGGTTTCCCGATGTATCTCTGCTGGAACCGCTGGCAGATGCGCTGCACTGCTCGGTGGTAAGTCTTCTGGAGGGACGGCTGGTGGAGGAGCCGGCGGAGATCGACGTCCGGTCGGCTTTGGCGGTGCTGATACGGGAAAGTCGGTCCGCTCTGCGGCGGGACTGGAGACGCCGGTTCGGGATACTCTGCTGTCTGCTGATAGCGGGCTTTGTGATCTTTGGAATTTTGGATCGCAGCGGCGCGTTTCTTCAAAAGGTAGAGCGGTCCTATACAGTTGGGATCTGGCAGGATGGAGAGAAAATCGGCGAGACAGCCGTTACGATTTCCGGGGAGCGAAGCATCTGGGGACGGAGCTACGTTGGGCGGTTTGCCATAGACGCAGTGGAGAAAACCTGTCGGGAACGCATGCAGGCAATGATCCGTTGGGAGAAGAAAAGCAACTGCGCCAATATCACATTTGCTGAGCCGGGATTTTTTGGCGCTCAGGCGGGAATCGAATATTTCTTGTACTGTGACCGGAAACTGAACTGGTTTGCCCTGTCCTTGGAGGATGGCCGGATCATCGCCGGCGATCAGGGGTGGGCCCAGCTTCAGGCGCTGCGGCCCTATGAATATCCGGTATATGTGAATTGAGAACGAAAAAGCAGACGCAGGTTTTATCCTGCGTCTGCTTCAGCGTGTCGAAAATGTGTTTTCTCCCCGCTGAGCAAGTTTTCAGAACTTCATAAAAGTTCTGAAAACTTAGGATTTTAATGGCGCGGGACACCCCTCTTGGGTTTCCCGCGCACACCCTTCCTTACCGTCACGGAGAATTTACTACTTTATCGACAGTCTCAAGCAGACGCAGGTTTTATCCTGCGTCTGCTTTTTACCGTTGATCGAAAAAATTGTGTTTACAGAACCTTGGAGAGGAAGTCCTTTAGCCACAGGACGGAATTGCTGCAAAAAAATGGCGATATAGCTAAAAAACGCCATATTTGCATGGAAAATAGATAATTCATTCACGAATTGGCAAATGCTTGAATAATAGAATGAATATTTTGCGGAATATTCATTCTGGGCAGCTCATCAGCCCCAACTGGTAAAAGGCCACGGCGCTGGCTGCCGCCACATTCAGGGAGTCCACCCCGTGAGTCATGGGAATCATCACCGTATAGTCGCAGTGAGCAATGGTGTCGGAGGCCAGTCCGTCCCCCTCCGTGCCCATGACCACCGCCAGCTTGGGCTCCCGGGCAAGATGAGGGTCATTCAGACGGATGGAGTCCTCCCGCAAGGCCATGGCAGCAGTCTTGAAGCCGTATTGCCGCAAAGTCTCCGTCCAATCCACACCCTCTGGCAGATAGGTCCAAGGCACCAGAAAAACGTTGCCCATGCTGACCCGGCTGGCCCGGCGGTAAAGGGGATCACTGCCGGCGGCAGTCAGCAGCACCGCATCCATCCCCAACGCCGCTGCGGAACGGAAGATGGCGCCAATGTTGGTAGGGTTCATCACGTTTTCCAGCACGGCGATCCGCCGGGACTTGGCGCAGATCTCCTCCACCGTGGGCAGCGGCGGCCGCCGCATGGCGCAGAGCATCCCACGGGTCAGGTGAAAGCCGGTGAGTTGGGTCAGGACCTCCAGCTCCGCCGCGTAGACGGGAATATCTGCCGGACAGCGGGCCAGGATCTCCGCACCCTTGCCGTTGACGTGCTTCGTCTCCATCAGGAAGGATACCGGCGTACACCCGGCGTCCAGCGCCCGGCCAATGACCAGAGGACTTTCCGCCACGAACAGGGCGTTGGCCGGGTCTGCCCGGTTCAAAAGCTGATTTTCCGTCAGCCGGGCATAAATATCCAGTTCCGGGGCGGCAAAATCGGTGATGGGGATGATCGTGGGCATGGCGGCTTCCTCCTACGCGGTATCGTCTGAAAATGGGGCGATGCGACAAAAAAACTCTGTCCCTCTATTATAAAGGGACAGAGTGGGAAAGGCAAGAGGTGTTACAGCTCCGGGAACCGCTTTCGGCCAAGACCTCCGGCGGGGATCAGAGAAGCGGCTCCGGCAGGTACCCGATAGATCAGGGGATAGGCTGCGGCGCAGACAGCCAGCCCCGCCAGCACATCCAGAACGGAGTGCTGCTTGAGGAATACGGTAGACAGGCTGATGAGCACGGCCATGGTTAGAAAGCCCAGCCGCCAGCCCTTGGCGCGGAAGCGCCGGATGTCCCGGGCAGCGAAGTACACCGCAAAGGAGCCGATGACGTGAATAGAAGGGCAGACGTTGGTGTTGGTGTCTGCGGCGTACAGCTTTGCGGTGAACCGCGTCAGCAGGTCGCCGCCCAGCAGTGTGGGCCGCAGATGCTGGCAGTTGGGGAAGAGAAGGTAGGTCACCAGAGCAAAGGAGTATGTCAGGATGATGAACCACATCATCCGCCGGAAAGCGGGGATGTTATAAAATAAGGTGTAGAGCAGCATCCCTCCTACAAAAAGAAACCAGAACGCGTAGGGGATGACGAACCACTTGCAGAAGGGGATCCAATGATCCAGCGCGCAGCGCATGGGGGCATAGTAGACGGCAGGGCGGTAGTTTTCCAGATAACAGAATACCAGACTGAAAATCGGCCAGAACAGCAACAGCTTCAGATGCCGGAACTGCGGGGTATTCAGCCGGCTCAGACGGAACTGACGGTAATCGATTAGAGGCAGCTTCATAATCAGGATCCTCTCAGCCGCGGAAAAACGCGGCATGTCAGTAAAATAAAAATCACATTTTGGAGATTATAGGCGGTTCTGCGAGAAAAAGTGTGAAAAAATTTTTAACAAATATTAAACACTTGCAGAGAACAGAACATAGCGCCGCTGGCCGGAAAAACGGCAGGCACCTCCGCAAAAGCTTGCTTAGGAAGTCTTAACAAAAATTAACGGCTGTTTTGTGCAAAATGACCATTGCAAAAATCGGGGAAAGCGATAGAATAAGGTCCTTGTGAAAAAATGTGTGTATGCGGTGGAACCGCATGGAGAGGAGTTTTTTGTGTCATACCATTATTTACTGGATCTGGCGTTGATTTTGTTAAGTACGAAGCTGCTGGGCCTTCTGACACAGCGGTTTCAGATGCCTCAGGTAGTGGGCGCTTTGCTGGCGGGCCTGATCCTTGGCCCTGCGGGACTGAATGTTCTGACAGAAACTGAATTTATTTCCCAGCTCAGCGAATTGGGCGTCATCGTGCTGATGTTCTCCGCCGGTATGGGAACGGACATCAACGAACTGAAGCACAGCGGCAAGGCTGGCTTCTGGGTGGCTCTGCTGGGTGTGATCGTGCCCCTGCTCATGGGTACGGCTCTGGCATGGGGCGCTGCCGCCGCAGGCTTGATCGAGAGCAACGGTATGCTGGAAAATGTATTTGTGGGTACGATCCTTACGGCAACCTCCGTCAGCATCACGGTGGAGACCCTGAAGGAGATGGGTAAGCTGGAAACGAAGGTGGGCAACACCATTCTGGCAGCAGCCCTGATCGACGATGTGCTGGGTCTTGTGGCGCTGACTCTGGTCAGCAGTCTGGCCGGCGGCGGGGAGAGCGTTGGACTGGTCCTGCTGAAGATCCTGGGCTTCTTTATCTTCGCGGCTGTGGCCGGTGTGGGAGCCAACCGCCTGTTTTGCTGGATGCTGAAGCGGCAGGGAGGCTGGGCCACCCACCGCAACTCCGTTCTGGCCTTTGTGCTCTGCCTGGTGATGGCCTACTGCGCGGAGGAGTTTTTTGGCGTGGCGGACATCACCGGCGCCTATGCCGCCGGTCTGGCCGTGGCCTGCACCCCCAAGGGAACCTATATCCAGTCCAAGTACAATCCTCTTGGCTACCTGCTGCTGACGCCGGTGTTCTTCGCCGCCATCGGCATCAACGTCAAGCTGGACGGCGTCAGCGGCGGGATGCTGGCATTTTCCGTCCTGCTGCTGGTGATCTCCGTTATTTCCAAGCTGGCGGGCTGCGGCTTGGGCGCAAAACTCTGCGGCTTTACGGAGCGGGAGAGCATTCAGGTGGGTGTGGGCATGGTCTGCCGCGGCGAGGTGGCATTGATCGTAGCCAACCGGGGGCTGTCCATGGGCGTCCTCAGCAGTGCGATGATGACGCCGGTGGTCATTACCGTGGTAGGCGGCACGATCCTGACGCCGATCCTGCTGAAGCTGGTTTTCCGCGGCGAACCGCAGGAAAAGCTGGTGGAGAGCCGCTTGGCGGACCGCTACGAGAAGCCGGAGCAGTTGGAGGACGCCTCTCAGCAGCTGTTGGATGCTGATGCGGCCATGATGCGGAAGAACAAGTAACACGGCTGCCAAAGAAGGCCCATTCAATTTTAAATCTGTAATAGAAACATACGAAGAACCGCCCCGGTCTTGCCGTGAAGCAAGACCGGGGCGGTTTTTGGCAGATGATTATGTGGTCATAGGGCAGTGGGCAGCATGGCCGCGCCGATGATCCCGGCGTGGTAGCCCAGCGTACAGCCGAGGATGCGGGTGTGAGTCTGCAAATACTGATTGCCGTAGACCTGAGGCGCAACGGCTTCCCGCAGGGGAGCCAGCAGAGCCTCTCCCTGATTGGCGATGCCGCCGGAGAGAGCCACCACCTCGGGATAGAAACAGTTGATGATGTTGGCGATGCCCACGGAGAGGTAGTGGATGTACCGATCCACCACGGCGGCGGCGGTGGGGTCGCCCTGCTCTTTGGCCTGAAAGACGGTCCGGCCGTTCACCTCTCCCACCTCCGCGGCGGTGGCGTGGAGAAGGCTCTCCGGGTGCTGGGCCATAGCCTCCTTGGCCATGCGGATCAGTCCGGTGGCGGAGGCGTAGGTCTCAAAGCAGCCCTTTCTTCCGCAAGCGCAGAGCGCGCCGCCGTCCTCAATTACCATGTGTCCCAGCTCCGCCGCACCGCCGGTGCAGCCCGTCAGGATCTTTCCATTCAGCACCACACCGCTGCCTACGCCGGTACCAAGCGTCAGGATCACGGCGCTGTCCACATTCTGAGCACAGCCCGCCACTACCTCGCCCAGCGCGGCGGCGTTGGCGTCATTGGCCAGACGGACGGTATAACCGCTGTATTTCTGAACGGCGGCCCGGAGATCAAAATTTTCCCAATGGAGGTTGGCGGAGTAGCGGACGATACCGCTGTGATCCTCCACAATGCCGGGACAGCCCACGCCCACGCCGCCGATCGCCTGGGGATCGTATCCTTCCGCCAGAGCTGTGATCAGCCCTGCGATCTCGCGGGCCACGTGCTCAGGCCCTGATTCCCTCTGGGTGGGGCAGAAGGCTTCCTTCAGGATCGTGCCGCCTTCTGTGACAACGGCCCCTTTGATGCTGGTGCCGCCGAGATCAATACCGATGTAGTGCATACGTTACCTCCTTGATACATTCCCCGCAGGGCGGTGAGAAATTTAACTTATATGCAATTATATAGCAGAAGCCGGAAAGAAGCAAACGGTTCCGGCGGGAAGTGCGGAAAAATTGGCGGACGGCATCTTCTGTACCGGGATTTGGCGGGGGGCCTTTTGTGCAGAGCTTCAAAAGTTGAAATGAAAATTTTACAGATTGCTGTCTTTTCATAAGAACAGGTTTGTGATAAAATGACTGAGAAAAACGATTACTTCATAATGGGAGAGAATCGGCGTTTCTTTTGAAATGGCGGAAGGAGTGCGTGAGATGCGAAAGACAAAGATTGTATGTACCCTTGGCCCCTCCACGGACAGGGAAGGCGTCCTGCGGGAGATGATCCAGGCGGGAATGAACGTGGCCCGCTTCAACTTTTCCCACGGGACCCACGCGGAGCATAAGGCGCGGCTGGACGCGCTGAAGGCGCTGCGGGAAGAACTGGACGCCCCGGTGGCGGCCATGCTGGATACCAAGGGCCCTGAGGTTCGTCTGAAGGACTTTGCCGGTGGACGGGTCCATCTGACCGCCGGTCAGGAATTCACCCTGACCACCGTTCAGGTGGAGGGCGATGCGCACCGCTGTTCCATTACCTACGGAGAACTGCCCGGTGACGTCAAAGCGGGAGATACCATCCTGCTGGACGATGGTCTGGTGCGGCTGACTGTTCTGGAGACCAGCGAGACGGAGATCCGCTGCCGGGTGGAAAATGACGGTGATATGAAGAACCACAAGGGGGTCAACGTCCCCGGTGTGCGGCTGAATATGCCCTACATGAGCCAGCAGGACCGGGACGATCTCCTCTTCGGCGCGGAGCAGGGGTTCGACTATGTGGCAGCCAGCTTTGTCCGTTCTGCCGCAGATGTACGGGAACTGCGGCACGTGCTGGACCAGGCGGGTTCCCGGATGCGGATCATCGCCAAGATCGAAAATCAGGAGGGTGTCAGCAATCTTCCGGAGATCCTGGACGCGGCGGACGGCATCATGGTGGCTCGCGGCGATATGGGTGTGGAGATCGACTTTGCGGAGATCCCCCTGATCCAAAAGAATATGATCGCCCGGTGCGTGGCCTGCGGCAAGCCGGTCATCACCGCTACGCAGATGCTGGATTCCATGATGGAAAATCCCCGGCCCACCCGTGCGGAGATCACCGACGTGGCCAACGCCATCTATGACGGCACCTCTGCCATCATGCTCTCCGGCGAGACGGCAGCAGGCCGATATCCGGTGGAATCCGTGAAAACCATGGACGCCATCGCCCGGCGGACGGAGAGTGACATCAACCATGTCAAGCGCATGACCCAGATGGCCGGCGGACGAAACCGGCTTTCCGTGGCGGCGGCTACCGCCCACGCCGCCTGCACCACGGCGCAGGAGATCGGAGCGGATGCCATTCTCACCGTCAGCCAGCGGGGCACTACCGCCCGGTTGGTGAGCCGCTTCCATCCCGGCACCCCCATCATCGCCTGCCTGCTGGATCAGCAGGTCCGGCGGCAGATGGCCCTGTACTGGGGCGTGGAGCCTATTATGATGCCCTACGCCAGCAGCACTGACGAGCTGGTGGACTTTGCTGTTCAGGCGGCGGCCCAAGCGGGTGTGGTCCACGAGGGCGATCTGGTGGTAGTCACCGCCGGCGTGCCGGTGGGCGTGGCCGGAACCACAAACATGATCCGAATTCAGCAGGTGGGCGGCGCTCTGGTGAACGCCGTGGGCATCGGGGAGAAAAAAGCCTCCGGTCCGCTGTGCATCTGCCGCAGCACTGACGAGGTGGCGGAGAAATTCCAGCCCGGCGATGTTTTGGTGGTGCCCTATACCACCAATGAACTGCTGCCCTATATCCGGCAGGCGGCGGCGGTCATCACTGAGGAGGCCAGCGTGGAGTGCCATACCGCCACCATCGGACTGGCTCTGGACAAACCGGTGATCGTAGGAGCCGCCGGTGCTGTTCAGCGGCTGACGGATGGCACGATGGTCACGGTGGACTGTGCCCGCGGTCTGGTCCGGGCCATGCCCTGAATTACTGTATATAACCGCATGTATTAGAAGCCCGGGAGGAAAGATCCTCCCGGGCTTGAGTCTGTCAATAAAGTAGCAGATTCTCCGCAACGGTAAGGAAGGGTGTGTGCGGGAAACCCAAGAAGGGTGTCCTGCACCATTGAAATCCTAAGTTTTCAGAACTTTTATAAAGTCCTGAAAACTTGTTCAGCGGGGAGAAAAGACTTTTTCGACACGCTGAAGCCCGGGAGGAAAGATCCTCCCGGGCTTTTCTGTACCATCTGCATACAGGTAAGCTTGTCCTCGTGAGCGGATGGAGGGCTTGAGAAAGCAGAAAAAAGTATTGTATGCTATACATGCAGGAACATTTTGCAATTTTTAGCGTCTGTATTGAGCTAAGGCAAATGACAAATTTGAAAAGAGGGGGATGGCTGCATGAAAAAGAAAGTGATGATCGGCATCTGCGTCTTGCTGGCGATCGTTCTTCTGGTACCGATCCCCATGCGTCTGAAAGACGGCGGCACAGTTGTCTATCGAGCAGTCTTGTATCAGGTTGAAGACGTACATAGGCTGGGTGCGGTGGATACGGCCGAGGATGAATACCTTGAAGGGATGATCGTAAGAATTCTTGGGATGGAAGTCTATAACAGTGTTGAATAAGCTTTTGACTTGGCGGACGAAATAGCACATACTGAAAACAAATAGGAGCAAGGGCGAAAGAGGCCTTGCTCCTGTTTTGCACCCCTGATAAAGAAAGGTTGGTTGACCAAGCGGCAATCAACTTAAAAAGGAGATAAAAATCGCACTGCCGTGGACAAGCGAAACAAGCCATGCTATAATAAAAAAACACGTTTGGCCGCTTTCTCTATTTAAGGATCGGCGGCTGTTTTTGAAAGGATCATAGCGATGAAGCAGTGCGATAAAAAGTCCCTCCTGACTCTCTGCCTCGGCGCCGCGGGTATGTCCTTGCGGCTGCTGCAAAACATGACCGGGTTTGAACCGGGCACCGGACTGCCCATTCCCGGCAGTATTCCGGGAATTTTGCTGCCGGTGCTGCTGGCGCTGTCGGCGGTGATATTGTTCCGGATGAACAGCAAGCTGCCCAAGGGACCGGTGGAGGTCCCGCTGTCACGGCTGCTGAACTGGAATGACAAGGAGGGGCTGTTTGCGATTTTGGCTGGCGGCTGTGTCATGGCGCTTTCCGGTGTCCTTGAAATCGCCAATGCGTTTGGAAGAACGGCTACGGCGGTATCTGCGGACGGCATGGAGATCGTTACAGTCAGCGCTGGGACCGGCCGCTCCGGTGTGGTGATGGGCCTGCTGGCCGTTGTTGCAGGGATCTGCCTGCTGGCAGGAATGGCCATCTGCCGCAAAACGCCGGATACGGAACCCCAGATCCTGCTGGCGGTGCCGGTGCTGCTGCTGGCCCGGCTGATCTTCGCCTACCGGCTGTATTCCGTTGACCCGGTGCTGGCGAACTACTACCTGGAGCTGCTGGGGCTGATGCTGCTGATCCTGGCCTCCTACCGGCTCTCCGGCTTTGCCGTTCAGGCGGGCGGACCCCGGATGTTCGGGTTCTATGCCGACCTGACGGCTATCCTGGCCGTGACGCTGCTGGCGGACGGCCACAGCGCCGCTCTGCTGCCGCTGGGCGGCGCCGCCGCTCTGGAGGGCTTCCAAAGAGCCATGAGAATGTCCGGCGCTGCAAAGGGCAAAACGGAAGAATAAAAAAGTGCATGGCCCTGACGGCTTCCGTCAGGGCCATGTTTTTGCAGCAGACATACAAAAAGACCGTCTTTCGACGGTCTCTTTGTATATGATTGGGAAGATTGGATGAAAAGAAGTTTTGTCTCTTGCAAGTATTAAGATACAGGAGAATTATTAAGCAAACCAGCAGGAGTTGTTACAAAAGTTTTAAATCTCTCCGCGTTTCTTAAAAACTTTGCGTCGACGGCTTTCCCTGACGGAGTTTCTCGAAAAATTCCGCCAGTACCGCTTGACAGTCCTCTGCCAAAATTCCGCCCACCAGAGCGGGCCGGTGAGGGAACTGCTCCATAAACAGGTTGGTCACGCCGCCGCAGGCGCCGAAGGCACTGTCCCGTGCGCCGTAGAACACCTTGGGAATCCGGGCGTTGAGAATGGCCCCGGCGCACATGGGGCATGGCTCCAGCGTCACATATAACGCGCAGTTGTCCAGCCGCCAGCTGCCCAGCGCGGCGTTGGCCTGGGCCATGGCCTCCATTTCCGCGTGGGAGCAGACCGCCTGCTTTTCCTCCCGGCGGTTCCGCCCCCGGCCGATCACGGCCCCGTCCCGGACGATGACGCACCCCACCGGGACCTCACCGGCATCGGCGGCTTCCCGGGCCAATTCCAGGGCTTGAGACATATAGTATTCATGCGGCTTTGTCATGTGAGTCCTCCTGTATGAAAAATGGTATATTTGTCAAGACTTTCCGTAAACTGATAGTGCCGAGACAGGAACTGCCCCGGCGGTGGGAGGGAGTCTATGATGAAACAATCCAGAAAATACGCCCCGGACCCGGAAACGCTGGCGCTGCGGGCGGAATTGCAAGCGGCCCAGAGTGAGCTGGCTCTGGCTTACCGGCAATTCGATCAGGCAACGGCCCCGGAGCTGGTGGAGTCCTGTATTTACCGCATCAGCGCTGCCAAGGCCCGGTGTGATTACTACCTCCGGGTGCTGAAGGCGCGGGAGCCTGTGGCGGCGGGATCCGCCAAGGGAGGGGCTGTATGGACCTGAATCAGAAAATCATTGCCGGCTTGCTGCTGGCTTTTTTTCTCATCACACTGCTGCGGATCTTCCGGACGCCCCTGCGCCTTGCCCTGAAGCTGCTGATGAATACGGCACTGGGGTTTCTGGCTCTGTGGGCGGTGAACGCCACCGCTGCCGTTACCGGTGTTGCGCTGGGACTGAACCTGCTGAACGCCCTGACCGTCGGCGTTTTGGGGCTGCCGGGTTTCGTGCTGCTGTTGTTGGCGCAGTGGGTGCTGTAAGGGTACATAGCTTGTCCTGCCGCAGGGGATGTCATGCCCCTGCGGTATTTTCAAAAATACAATTTTAGATTTCGGGAGATAATAGGAGAAAAACGTAGATTTTAAGAGATTTACATGAGCTAAATAAAAACCGTGTTGACATGGATGAGAAATCATGGTATAACTATCCATGCTCCGATTTTACCCCGGAGCTCTTGATTTGTAAAGAAATCAAATTTATATACGGAGGAAACGATCCATGTCCACTTTTATGGCGAACAAGGCCAACATCGAGCGCAAGTGGTACATCCTGGACGCTGCCGGTAAGCCCCTGGGCAAGACCGCCGTTCGGGCTGCTGACCTGCTGCGCGGCAAGACCAAGGTTACCTACACTCCCAACGCTGACTGCGGTGACAACGTCATCATCATCAACGCTGGCCAGGCTGTCCTGACCGGCAAGAAGCCCGAGCAGAAGATTTACCGGACTCACTCCGGTTGGATCGGCGGTCTGAAGGAGACCAAGTACCGCATCCTGATGCAGGAGAAGCCCGAGACTGCTATGCGTGTGGCTGTCCGCGGCATGATGCCCCGGAACACCGTCTGCAAGGATTCTCTGAAGCGCCTGCACATCTACGCTGACGCCAACTATGAGCAGCAGGCTCAAAAGCCCATCGTGCTGGAGTAAGGAGGAGTAAGAGAATGTATCAGTCTAAGAAGCCTTATCTGTATGGCACCGGCCGCCGTAAGTCCTCTGTGGCCCGCGTCCATCTGTTCCCCAACGGCACCGGCTCCATCACCATCAACGGTCGTGACATCGACGAGTATTTTGGCCTGGAGACCCTGAAGATGGTCGTCCGTCAGCCCCTGGAGGCTACCGGCAACACCGGCAAGATGGACATCGTGGCTACCGTCACCGGCGGCGGCGTGTCCGGTCAGGCCGGCGCTCTGCGTCACGGTGTGGCCCGCGCTCTGCTGCTGGCCAGCGAGGATAACCGCGCCATCCTGAAGAAGGCCGGTTTCCTGACCCGCGATCCTCGTATGAAGGAGCGTAAGAAGTACGGCCTCAAAGCCGCTCGTCGCGCTCCGCAGTTCAGCAAGCGATAATTTACAGCTTAATAATGCTAAAAAAGCCCGGAAATACGCCATTTTCCGGGCTTTTTCTATGCCTAAAATCGCCTGATTCCGATGGTGAAATTTGAGGAAATTTGACTTCAAATTAACCCATTTTGATGGGTTTACCATGGGTTTACGGCCTATTTTTGAGCCTAATGGGTGGGAAAATGGGTTTACAGAAGGCCATTTTGGAGGGGAAATTAGCCCCATATCCTTGACAGATTTTCGGCAAAAATCCGGCTGAAACGGAATGAAAAACAGTGTCAGGTTCGTTTGGCGAGTTCTGACGAATTCTGCAAAAATTTAATATCAGGTATCCTGTTACATAGAGCCTTGGCTCATTCTTTGAAAACGAGAATGGGTCGAGGCTCTATTTTTTTCGCCCGAAATCCGGCGAGACAAATTTGAGCAGGAGGTAACAGGTATGACGGATTTCAATCAGAAGACCCATGACACCGATGTGGGCAGTCATGGCGGACAGTCAAGGCAGATGATGGAGGTGTTTGAGAACCAGGAGTTTGGTTCGATCCGCGTGTTGCAAGAGGCGGGCAAGACCTTCTTCTGTGCAAGCGATGTGGCGAAAGCATTGGGGTATGTGAATCCCTACGCCGCAGTGAAACGCCATTGCAGAGGCCCCCTAACGAAACGCGAGGGGGTCGTTCAGAAGGTGAATCAGTATGGAGATGCTGGAGAGCAGGTCGTTGAAATCTCCTTTATCACAGAAGGCGATGTTTACCGGCTGATCGTTCACAGCAAGCTGCCATCGGCAGAACGATTTGAACACTGGGTGTTTGATGAAGTTCTTCCTTCCATTCGCAAGCATGGTGTGTATATGAGCGATTCCATTTTGGATCAGGTGATTCAGCATCCGGAGGTCATCTACACACTGGCACAGGAGCTTGTAGCCGAGAGAGAGCAGCTTGAGGGTATCCGCAAACAGCTGGATGCGGCACAGCCCAAGGCAGACTACTTCGACACCTTTGTAAATTCGGAAGATTGCACCTGCATCCGGAATTTCTGTAAGGAAATCGGAATCCCAGAGAAGACGGCAGTAGCTCTCTTACTGGATCACCGCTATCTGTACCGCAGTCCAAGCGGCTGGCTGATGCCTTTTGCAGACAAATCTGCAAGGGGCTATTTTATTGTCCGGGATTGCTACGGCAGAAGCGGAAAACTGGTGCAGCAGACGAGAGTGACCTGCAAGGGAAAGAATCATCTCTTCAAGTTGTTTAAGAAATGGGGTGTGATCGAATGACGCTTTTTACAGAGGGACGCCTTCAGGCGTTTGAACGCATGATGCAGGATACCGGCAAATACCATCGACGGGAGGACAGCGAAGATCGTTCGCGCAAATGTCCGAAGAAAAAAACGGAGCCTGCGAAAAAGGATGGTGAGCACCATGCCGGTATTCAGGGTTGAGAAAAACAGCAATTACACAACGATGTGCAATTACCACCTGCGGGATCAGGGTCTCAGCCTGAAAGGAAAAGGACTTCTCTCTATGCTGCTTAGTTTACCGGACACATGGAACTATTCGGTACGGGGATTATCTTCGATTACACCGGATGGCGTAGATGGGGTGCTTACAGCTCTGAAAGAACTGGAACGTCTTGGATATCTGGAAAGGAACCAGCAGCGTGAGAGTAACGGTCGGATGGGCAGAGCGGAGTATGTGATCTATGAGATGCCAAGGAAAAAGCCGTGTTCGGAATCACCGTGTACGGAAAAGCCGTATACGGTAAATCCGGATACGGACACACCGGTTACGGAAAATCCCGCGCAATTAAGTACTAATAGAACAAGTACTGAAACAATCAATAAAAGAGAGAAGAAGGAAATCCAGCACCGGTATGGCTCATACGAAAATGTCCTTCTCTCTGACACGGAATACGGCAAGCTCCGGCAGGAGTTCCCAGGAGATTATCAGATGCGGGTGGAACGGCTCTCTGAGTATATGGCTTCCACCGGCAGGAGCTACAAAAATCACCTTGCCACAATCCGGAGCTGGGCAAAGAGAGAAAAGCCGAAGTATAACCCGGCAGACTACACATTTGAGGAAGGAGACAGCCTATGAGCGACATGGTGCCTGAAGTATTGAATGCGGCGTTGGATTCGCTCTTTACGCCGAAAGAACCCGGAGAGCAGGAATACCAGGGCGTGGACGGACTGCTGTATTGCCGGAACTGTCATACTCCGGTGCAGTGCAGGGTAAAGCTCTGGGGTAGAGACAAGATTGTTCCCTGCCTTTGCAGATGCCAGCAGGAAGCGATGGCGGAAAAGAAACGCCAGGATGAACTGGTGGAGCGGCAGCGTAAAATCAGGCAGCTGAAAGCAACTGGGATTCAGGAAAAGCATCTTCTGGAATGGAATTTTGGCGTTGCAGAAGACAACAAGGACATCCAGATGGCAAAACGTTATGTGGAGCAGTGGAAAAAGGTCAAGGCTGAAAACCTTGGCCTTTTGTTATGGGGAGATGTCGGAACCGGAAAGTCCTTTGTGGCGGCATGTATAGCAAATGCGCTGCTGGATCAGGGCATTCCGGTTTTGATGACGAACTTCTCCAAAATCCTGAACCAGATGGGTGCCATGTATTCGGAAGAACGATACCGGTATATCGCTTCGTTTTCCAACTATTCTTTGTTGATTCTGGATGATCTGGGAATTGAGCGCAGCACCGAATATGCGCTGGAGCAGGTCTACGCTGTCATTGATGAGCGGTACAAGTCCGGGCTTCCGGTCATTATCACAACCAATCTGAAGATTGCAGAAATCCGCAATCCGCAGGATGTGGCATACGCCCGGATTTACAGCAGGATTCTGGAAATGTGTACGCCGGTGCGAATCAGCGGAGAGGACCGCAGAAAAAGCATTGGAAAAGAAAAACAGCAGGTCGTTAAGGAGGTACTTGGTCTATGAAGTGCAAGGCAAAAAAGGCGTTTTTCGCAGGTAAGAATGACATCTATCACCGCTGGAAGGAGGTTAAGAAGCTGAATGGCAAAAGCAAAAACCAGTATTACAACAGAAAACCGCAGTGGCTCAGCTGCCGACGCTGCGGCTAAGGAGCAGCGGACGGAGATGCCGCTTTCTGACCTGCATCCCTTTGAAGGGCATCCCTTTAAGGTGCTGGACGATGAGCTGATGGAACAGACCGTGGAGAGCATCAAGCAGATCGGTGTGGTATCACCGCTGATTGTACGGCCTGATCCGGAAGGCGGATTTGAAATCCTTTCGGGACACCGCAGGCTTCATGCAGCGCAGCTGGCAGGTTTGGAGAAAGTGCCGGTCATCGTCAAGGAAATGGATGATGATGCGGCAATCATCTTTATGGTGGACAGCAACTTGCAGCGGGAGAATATTCTTCCCAGCGAGAGAGCGTTTTCCTACAAGATGAAGCTGGAAGCAATCAAACATCAAGGTGAACGGGGAGAGGAAACTTCATCCCAAGTTGGGATGAAGTTGCAATCCCTTGATATTGTCGGGCAAGAAGCTGGCGATAGCCGTAATCAGGTTCATCGCTATATCCGCCTTACCAACCTGATTCCAGAAATTCTGGATATGGTGGATGAGAAGAAAATCGCCTTCAATCCGGCGGTAGAGCTGTCTTATCTGAAGCCATCTGAACAGAAAGAATTTCTGGAGGCTATGGACTATGCACAGGCATCTCCATCCCTGTCGCAGGCGCAGCGGCTGAAAAAGCTCTCGCAGGAGGGCGGCTGCACCTTGGATGCCATGTGTGAAGTAATGAATGAAATCAAAAAGGATGAGCTTGACCATGTGACGATTAAAAACGAGGTTCTTCGGAAGTATTTCCCGAAATCCTATACGCCGAAGCAGATGCAGGACACGATTATCCGGCTGCTGGAAAAGTGGCAGCGAAGTAAACAACGAGATATGGAACGATAAGGAGATTTTTATGATGATGAACTTTAAGAAGAATCAGAACAACGCAGTGTGCAGTATGGACTGCAAGAACTGTCCGAACGGTGCATCGCAGCCCAATCCGATGGATGATCCCAAGTTTGAGAAGTCCATTGCGATGCTTCATAACTGGCTGATGCTGGAGGCAATCCGTGAAGATCACCCGAAGGAGCGCATTGTGATGGTGATCCTGCCGGGGGCTGGCGGCGAACTTCTAACCGAGGCTGGCAGTCGAGACATCTTTGAGGATGTTTATGATGAGATGGAGGCTGATCTGGTGGCAGATGGGGAACTGCTTCTCCATTATGATAAGAGCGATGTGATCGAGACTGACAGAACCCGCTATCTGCTGGAAGCTGCGGAAGTTTCGGAAATCGACCAGAACGGCAACGAATGCAGCATCAATTTGTTTACGCTGGAACGCACCATCGACTATGTGAACGAAAACCTGACGGTGGTTTCCATTGGCGGTGAGTTGGTTCCAGCACTGCGCCTGATCTAAGGAGGTGCCTATGAAGAAATTCGATGTGGAGATTACGGAAACTCTCCAGAGAAAGGTTTCTGTGGAAGCTGCCTCACAGGAAGACGCGGAACGCATGGTGACGCAGGCGTGGAACAATCAGGACTATGTTCTGGATTCCGGCGATTTCACCGGTGTGGATTTCAAGACCGTTGGAGAACATGAATTGGCAGAGACCAGGACAATGGATGTGCTGCTGGTACAGCCCAATGCCTATCCGAAGAAAATCAGTGTTGGCACGGAGCTGGAAGATTTGCAGGCCATGGTCGGCGGCGATATTGAAGTCACCTATCCATTTGAGGATGAAGTGGCCATTATTCTGAATGAATCCGGCAAAATCAATGGTCTGCCGCTGAACCGTGCGATTTACACCGAAGACGGGGATATGCAGGACATTTATGCCGGTGATTTTTTGGTGGTAGGGCTGACAGAGGATGACTTTGGTTCTCTGACTTCGGAGCAGATGCAGAAATTTGAGGAACAGTTCCATCAGCCCCAGATGTTCGTTCGTATGGGTCGCAGCATCATGGCGATACCGGTTCCGGATGACATGGTGAAGAAGATGGAGGAAAAGGCTGCAAAGCCCCAAGAAAAGAGCAAACCTGCACCGGACCGGGATAGTTTGTAAGGAAGGAGGCGGAGATTCATGCAGGAAGAAGTTGAAAATCGTACCGTCAATCTGGCAATCAGCACCACGAAATTGACCTTTCGCGCCATCGTGAATGGCTATAATGCGTGGAAACGGCACCATCAGGCAAAGGTGGCTCAGAAAACAGCGCAGCTGCCGGTTGGAAAGCAGAGCATCAAAGAACTGATCGGTCAGAATCAGGGAGTCAGCAGTATCCCCATTGAGAAAACGGATTTGAAAGGCTTTGAACAGGTGGCACGGAAATATGGTGTGGATTATGCCATTACGAAAGACCAAAATGTAATGCCACCCAAGTACACGGTGTTCTTTAAGGCGAAGGATGCGGATGCACTGACTTCCGCTTTTGAGGAATTCACCAACCGAAAGCTGAAAACAAAGGAAAAACCGAGTGTTCTGGAGCAGCTTAACAAGCTCAAAGAGCTGGTTGCTGCAATTCTTCCGGATAAGGTTCGCCACAAAAGTCAGGAGCGTGATCTATGAGTAATAAGACAAAGAAGCAGCTGCTCCTGAACCTGCCGTACTTCATTGCCGGTCTTGTATGTACCAATCTGGGAGAAGCGTGGAGAATTGCCGAGGGCGCAGACATGTCTGAAAAGCTCCTCGGCTTTCTTTCTGCCCTGGGTGCAGCCTTTTCCAATCCGATGCCAAGTCTGCATCCGATGGATTTGTTGATTGGTGTGTGCTGCGGAGCGGGTCTGCGGCTTGCTGTGTACCTGAAAGGCAAAAATACCAAGAAATATCGCCATGGCATGGAGTATGGCTCTGCTCGTTGGGGTACGCAGAAAGACATCGAACCGTTTGAAGATCCAGTGTTTGCAAACAATGTGATTCTGACCCGGACGGAGCGGCTGATGATGGGCAACCGCCCGAAGAATCCGGCAAATGCCCGAAACAAAAACGTGCTGGTGGTGGGCGGCTCCGGCAGCGGCAAGACCCGGTTTTGGCTTAAACCCAATCTTTTACAATGCCACAGTTCCTATGTGGTCACTGACCCGAAAGGCGATATCGTAATCGACTGCGGCCAAGCCCTTTTGAAGAACGGATACAGTATCCGGATTTTCAATACTATCAATTTCAGAAAGTCGATGCATTATAATCCCTTCGCGTATATTCACAGCGAAAAGGATATTTTGAAGCTGACCACAACGCTCATTGCCAACACCAAAGGGGACGGCAAGGCCGGTGACGAATTCTGGACGAAGGCAGAGACCTTGCTGTATTGTGCTTTGATTGGTTATATCCACTATGAGGCACCGCTGGAAGAGCAGAACTTTGCAACGCTGATTGAATTCCTGAATGCGATGGAAGTACGCGAGGATGATGAAACCTTTCAGAATCCAGTGGATCAGATGTTTGAAGCTCTGAAAAAGAAAAAACCGAACCACTTTGCTGTCCGCCAATATGCCAAGTTCAAGCTGGCGGCGGGCAAGACCTTAAAGTCGATTCTGGTGAGCTGCGGCGCACGTCTTGCTCCCTTCGATATTGAGGAAGTCCGTGATATCACTATGTACGATGAGCTGTCGCTGGATACGGTGGGAGATAAGAAAACGGCTCTGTTCCTCATTATGAGCGATACAGACCCGACTTTTAATTTCCTGATTTCCATGATTTACACACAGCTGTTTAACCTGCTGTGCGAAAAAGCGGATGATGTTTACGGCGGCAGACTGCCGGTGCATGTGCGCTGCCTGATTGATGAGTGTGCGAACATTGGTCAGATTCCGAATCTGGAAAAGCTGGTAGCCACCATCCGATCAAGAGAAATCTCGGCGTGTCTGGTGCTTCAGGCACAGAGCCAGTTGAAGGCAATCTACAAGGACAATGCCGATACCATCATCGGCAATATGGATTCCCGTATTTTTCTTGGCGGTTCGGAGCCGACTACGCTGAAAGAGCTGAATCAGGCACTGGGGAAAGAAACGATTGATCTGTACAACACTTCCGATACCAGAGGTAATAGCCCATCCTACGGCACCAATTACCAAAAAGTCGGGCATGACCTGGCCTCGGTGGATGAACTGTCTGTGTTGGATGGCGGTAAGTGCATTTTGCAGCTGCGCGGTGTGAGACCGTTCAAGTCAGATAAATATGATCTGACCCAGCATCCGAACTACAAGCTCACTGCCGGTGCTGATAAGAAAAACACGTTCAGCATCGAGGCGTTTCTTGACCATCGGCTGAAACTCAAGCCCGGTGATAAGTACGAAGTGGTTGATGCAGATCATGCCAAGTAAGTTCGTTCCGGTGACGAAGATGTCATAGGTGTGCTGTTGGCAACAGAATAAGAAGGGGCGGCGAGCTGCCGCCTCTTTACATAGCCAGGTTTCTGATTGGGATTGGAAATCTGGCTATATGTTTGCCCATTTGCAGGTGCACATGCAGATGGAAAATCACTATTCATCAGCCCACAAGGGCGCATCGTACAAGGAGGTACACATTTATGGCATTTTTCAATAGCGCAGTAACCGTTCTTCAGACTCTCGTTATCGCACTGGGTGCCGGTCTCGGTATCTGGGGAGCCATCAACCTGCTGGAAGGCTACGGCAACGACAACCCTGGTGCAAAGTCTCAGGGCATGAAGCAGCTGATGGCTGGCGGCGGCGTGGCACTGATCGGCACGACTCTGGTTCCACTGCTTTCCGGTCTGTTCGGTTAAGCGAAAGCTGTCGGAGCGAAGATTCCGACCGGGCGGCGAAAGCTGCCTGTTACATAGTCAGGTGCAGGCAATATCCGCAGCTGGCTATTTTCTGCGCTCTCCGGCAGGTGCACATGTTGGAAGTTTGGCGCATAACCGCAGTTTAGAATCGCACCGGCTGATAGGCCGGACAAGTTACAGGAGGACAAATCTATGGCGTTTCTTACTACAACTGCATCGGCACTGTCTCTTTTCTCACAGCTGTTCATGCTTCTGTCCCGGATGGCGAAGCTGTTCGGTGTGTTTGCGTAAGGAAGGAGGCGGCTCATGCAGAGTATCCTTGAACAGATCACAGATTGGCTCAAGAGCATGATCATCAGCGGTATCATGGGAAATCTTTCAGGGATGTTTGATTCGGTCAACCAACAGGTTGGACAGATCGCAGGCGATGTGGGAACCACACCGGCGAACTTTTCACCTGCGGTTTTCTCTATGATCCGTAACATCTCGGAATCCGTGATCCTGCCCATTGCCGGAATGGTGCTGACATTCATCGCCTGTTATGAGCTGATCCAGATGCTCATCGAGCATAACAATCTGGCAAATTTCGAGACGTGGACATTTTTCAAATGGGTCTTTAAGACCTTTCTGGCAGTGACTCTGATCTCGAACACATTCAATATCACGATGGCTGTCTTTGATGTGGCGCAGCAAGTGATCTCCCGAAGCGGCGGTCTGATTTCCGGCAATACGTCCGTCAGTGATGCGACCCTGACAGCAATGCAGGCTACACTGGAAGGAATGGACTTGGGACCGCTGCTGGGACTGTATTTGCAGACCTTTGTGGTTCAGGTCACGATGCTGGCGTTGTCGGCTATCATCTTTGTCATCGTGTATGGCCGAATGGTGGAAATATATCTCATGGTGAGCCTTGCGCCGATTCCGTTCGCAACCTTTGGAAACCATGAGCAGAGCCATACCGGTCAAAACTACCTGCGTTCCCTGTTTGCACTGGGATTCCAAGGCTTTCTTATCATGATCTGTGTAGGCATCTATGCAGTTCTGATTCAGAACCTGTCCTTTTCGGATAACATCATCAGCAGCATTTGGGGCGTTATGGGCTATACGGTTTTGCTGGCATTTACACTGTTTAAGACGGGAAGCCTTGCGAAATCCGTGTTTGCAGCGCACTAAGGAAGGAGGAATGATTCATGGCATCTTATATTTCTGTGCCGCGAGACCTTTCAAAGGTCAAAACCAAGGTCTTTATGAACCTGACCAAACGGCAGATTCTCTGCTTTGGAGCCGGTGCGCTGATTGGCGTTCCGGTTTTCTTTTTGCTCAAATCCAGCGGAAATCTGAGCCTTGCCGCACTTGGCATGATGGCAGTAATGCTGCCGCTTTTCTTTCTTGCCATGTACGAGAAAGACGGTCAGCCGCTGGAAGTGGTGGCAAAGCACTTCTATGAGGCAAAGTTCAAGAGGCCGAAAACGCGGCCTTACAAAACAAAAAATTACTATGCACTGCTGGTACAGCAGGCAGACGTGGAAATGGAGGTAAATCGCATTGTTCAAAATTCTCGAAAAGCTGACAGCGAAGAATAAAAAGCAGGATGACATCCGAATGCCGTCTCATCTGTCAGCCGCAGAGCAGAAACAAGTGCAGACGGTGATCGACCGTGCAAGGGGTGACCGCACGGTTCCGCACTCGGCACAGGAGAGCATTCCCTTTCAGCGGATGTTCCCGGATGGTATCTGCCGTGTGACGGACAACTACTATACCAAAACCATTCAGTTTCAGGACATCAATTACCAGCTGGCACAACAGGAAGATCAGACAGCTATCTTTGAGGAATGGTGCAGCTTCCTGAACTTCTTTGATTCCAGCATCCGCTTCGAGCTTTCTTTTATGAATATGGCTACGGATGCCTCGAATTTTGAGAAGATGGTGCGTATCCCGTACCAGAAGGATCATTTTAATCCGGTGCGCACGGAGTACAGCACCATGCTCCGCCGTCAGCTTGCCCAGGGCAACAACGGCCTGACCAAGACGAAGTACCTGACGTTTGGCATTGAGGCGGAATCCATGAAGCAGGCAAAGCCGAGGCTCATTCACATCGAGATCGACCTGATGAACAACTTCAAACGCTTGGGTGTCCGGGCAAAATTGCTGAACGGTAAGGAACGGCTTCATTTGATGCACGATATGTTCCACATGGGTGACCATGACCGATTCAATTTCGATTGGAAGTGG
>CDZH01059927.1_pt1 | contig 42329 bp, 67 predicted proteins | sample 557721 | NCBI WGS metagenome assembly CDZH01 (sample SAMEA3182062, study PRJEB8094) | gut metagenome | biome: human; feature: gut; material: Stool; isolation source: human stools | place: Canada | collected 2013-01-14 | reverse complement strand
TTATTAAACTATATACATCATTATATTTATTAATATATAGTCTTGATAATAACCCATATAATATAATCAATAAATCTACTGTACAAATCTGATAAATAGGTGTATAATAGACACATCTTAATTATTCACAAGATATTCAATGAATACACACATCAAAACGGCTAATTCAGCCGAGTAAATTCCAAAAAATTTTAAAAATAAAAAAGAGTTAGGAGTTAGAAATGCAGGGAGCAGAATATCAGGCTTTGGCTATGCGTACTAACGATAAAAAGTCTACAGATAGGCTTCTGAGCAAGATTAATGACTTAAAGATTGGTAATCGTGGTGAAGATACGCCAGAGATTGAATTAGGCGGTGTTCTTAATGCTGCACTTGGTTTATCCGGCGAAGTTGGAGAACTTAACGACATGCTTAAGAAATGGGTTTTTCATGAAAAGCAGTTAGATGCTGAACATTTAAAGCGTGAAATCAGTGATGTATGTTGGTACTTAGCTTTAATGTGCGATTCTTTCGAGTTTAACCTTGATGAAATCATGCAGATTAACATTGATAAGCTGAAAGCAAGATATCCAGAGGGATTTGATACTTACAGAGCTAATCACAGACAGGCAGGTGATGTTTAATGAAATCAAGAAATATAATAAATATGTGCCTTAATTGTGAAAATAGGCTGAAACTATTCAATCAGCGACCATGTAATGATTGCGTTGTAAGTGGTGGGGAAAATAACAATTTTACACCTCTCAAAGATGTTGCACCTAGCGTCAATGAAAAACCGGTAAATGACAATGTTAATCATCCTAGCCATTATGCAACCGGTAAATATGAGTGCATAGATGTTATGCTTGAGATATTTGGTGTTGAAGCTGTAAAGACATTTTGCTTGCTTAATGCTTTTAAGTATAACTACCGCACTGGCAACAAGAATGGCTTAGAAGATATTAAAAAAGCTAAGTGGTACATTGACAAATACATAGAATTGTCAGAATAGCCATATCAATGCCTCATAGCCAAGCGGTAAGGCACCGGACTTTGATTCCGTTAGCGTGGGTTCGAATCCCACTGGGGTAGTTTGTCTTACTTTTATCGTAGACTACCATGTTTTGCATTTTAAGGTAGTCCTCCTTTCATGTACTTTCTTGGAGATTCAGTTAAGAGTGGTGCAAGACCACTCGGAAAGGCTTACCTCATACAGAGGTGTGAAAATCAACTTGTCAAGGTTCTTCTCAATATTCCCCAAAAATATTATTGCATTTTCCCTTGATAGCCGTTACAGGCGGTATTTGCCGATATGGGATAAAGGTATTCCAGTAGCTTGCTAAGCTATCCAACAGAAATGTTGTTCGTGTTCGATTCGCGATGTCGGCGTTCTCACATATAAGTGAAATGGAAATACAGTTGTTGGTTACCTGTATTATCCTAAAACCAACCCGTATGTGAGTTGATGTGTGGCGGAATGGGTAAACGCTAACCGGTGGTTAAGAGAAAGGTGTGCGACAAGGATTGCTAGAACAAGTCTGGTAAATAGCTGTAAGCAATCACACCTATAAATCCGTTAGAAAATAAAAATCCATCTATCCTTATTCGTAGGTGCAGACTAACTGACGGAATCTCATGTGTGGTTCAAATCCACACCACATCAAGTGGTCGGGTCATTCCCGAATAAGCAGGCGTTGCAGTAGTCCCTGCTGAAATAATTAAAATGTTTGTGTTGGTTGATTTGCGAACAGGACGGCAAATAGCGTAATGAAGTGCCATAAATACTTTCCAACACAAGAAACTGTACAACGGATAGTAGTTCAGTTGGGAGTAACGCTTGATTTATTCAAGTAGTCACAGGTTCAAGTCCTGTCTATCCGATTACAACAAACTAGGTTAGCTACCGAAAAGCAGACCTGTGAACTGCCTGTTTGTTGTTTTGTTATTCACAGATTAAGTACAAGCGGAGTGCTGTTATCTTTCACAGGAGGTAATTTATGAATTTTAAAGAATTATTTATTGACAAATCAAAGACACTTATTGTAAACACCGATTTAGCACTTGCTTTAGGAGATTTAAACGAAGCAATAGTGCTAAATCAATTAAATTATTGGCTAGGAATTAACAGAAAAGCCGGTAAAAATTTTATTGACGGCAGATATTGGGTATATAACTCATACAGTGATTGGAAAGTCAATGATTTTCCATATTGGAGTGAAAAAACGATACAGAGAACATTTACAAGGCTTGAAAATAAAGGAGTTGTTGTATCTGCTAATTATAACAAATTGGGTATTGACAAAACAAAGTGGTACACAATAGATACTGAAAAATTACAAGAGCTTGTGGATAAATTTAATTCCGATGAGGACAAAATGACAAATCGACAAGACAATATGACAGACCGACAGGACAAAATGACCTGTCGAGAAGGACAAAACGACAGACCATTACCAGAGATTACTACAGAGAATATAGACAGAGATTATACTACAGAGAATAAATATGCTCTTTCAGAATCTAAAGATTCTTCAAGAGGAGATATATATGCTTTTTCAGCTGAAAAAGGCGGAAGCAAATCTGATGTGATTAAAAACATTGCTATTGAATTTGCTGATTGCGAGCCGTCAGATTGGCGAATAGAGGAGTTAAAGCATATTATTGACTATTTCCTTGAGCAATACAATAAAACTTTAAATATGAGCCATATACGCATTACAGAACAGGCTTTGACAAAGATAGTTATTAATTACTTTGAGCCAGTTGGTAATTATATGAGTGATAATTCTGCTTATGGATTTGATGATTACTACAAAGAGTTAATAGATTATTACTTACAGACAAAATACAAGATTAATGGCAAGGAAGTAACTAAGAGCTTACAGCATTTCATGTCTGGAATGATAAGAGAAAACTTAGCACAGAAATATTTAAAATAAGGAGTGATTATTATGGCTATGGGCGTACACCCACTAAACAAAGATAAGTTTTATGAAGCAATTAACCTGTACATATCGGGGCAGGCTTCACAGGTAAAGGCGGCAAAAGTAGCAGGTTGCAGCGTGCCGACATTTCTTAAATACGCTAACAAGATTTATGGCGGCGAGGAATTACCAGATAATTTATGGGGGAAGAATGATGATTAAGAGAATTGTTAATCGTTGGATAAGACACAAGACAAAGAATCTGACAGAAATACCACTTTTTACAATGACATTTGATTATCGCAAATATAAGACACAGGGCAAGAAAGACAGTTGCACAATGCATTGTCACCCAGATATTGTACAAGATGAATTTGTAAAGAGCAAATTACAGGAAGTTGTTGACTATATCAGAGATAACTATGATTTGGATATATTTACGAAGATTTGAGGTGATATGATATGTGTAAATTTTGCGAAGAAAAATTCCCCATCATAACACATTATGGCAAATTTAAGATTGATAAGTTGTCAAATAAACCTGTAATTACATGCGACTTGAATAAATGTCCGTCCTTTGCGGTGTGTAGCAGTAAAGATATGAATGTTGAAATGGTAATGAAAATAGATTATTGCCCTATCTGCGGTAGAAAGTTGGTGGAAGAATGAAACATCAAAAAGAATGGCACACTTGCGACAGGTGCGGAAAAGAAATAATACCTAAACTTTGGAAAGAAGTTAAATTTAAACCAATCGCAAGTTGCGGAGATATAATTCCTATTTTTGGAGATAATGATATGTGCCTTGAAATCAAGAATGTTCGCAGATATGAATTTCTTGAAAGAACATATGAATTATGTCCTAAGTGCAGGAAAGATTTTGAGAGGTTTATGAGGAATGAATGACATTGACAATCCTTTATCAGCGTATCAACCACCATCTAAAGAAGCAATGATAAATTTTGACATAGATATCTCGAAAGAAGCGGTAGAAAAATACGCTTTGGAAAAGTTTGGCAGACTGCCGCAAAGTCACATCGAAATGACTTTTGCTAGAGATTCTAAGATAATTGAGGAAACAAGGAGGTTTATAAGGAATGAGTAGTGCTTTTACGATTATGCTTTTTATTGTGATTATAGTAGTTGTGGCACTTGTGATATCTATATGCATTGCAGGAACAGTGTTTTTACTTGAAGAAACAGGGATACTTGATATATTCAGAGAGATTGTTCATAAAAAGAAATGCCAACCGATAGAAAAATTCAATACATGCGATACAAACTCTGATTGCGAACTAGAGCCTATGAAATGCAGTTTTGCGGTTGAATACTCCACATGGGAAGAAGCTAATAATGGAACACGCAAATTTATGTGTGGTCGTGATAAATGCAAATATCAGAAATAAGAGGGCAAATATGAAAGCAATCAAAAAATTAGAAATTGACAGGACGGAATCGCCAGTGAAGATTTACATTGATGGAGAAAGACTTGATTTGTCAAATGTTGTAAGTATGAACATAGTGCTTGATGTGGACAAGATGACGGTTCATATAGTCAAAAATGAAGTAATGGTTTTTGGCGATAAATAAATATATTACCGGCTAACAAATAGAGTTAGTCGCTACCCTAGAAAAATTATAGGCAGAGGTCTTAAGCACCTTTGCTGAAAAGTGGAGGTGCTTTTCTTTATGGCTAGTCAGAGCCTTATTTCTACAATCAATGGATATGAAAATTACATAGAGAAAAATGGAATAGATGAACAGGTAATTAATGCCTATGTAGACGCTTGTAGCGTAGCCATAAACGGAGAGAAAGATGTTGAGTATGGATTACAACTTACAGAAAGGGCAAAAGACATTATAGAGCGTTTCTGTAAGGATAAGACAGGCGGAACGATATGGGATTTAGAAAAGTATGCGTTTGCAAATAAAACGGAATATGAGCTGATTAATTGGTTTTATGATATTTTACTGATTGAAGCACAAAACAAAGTTGTTGATAGCGGATTTAGGTATCTCGAAAAGAAAAGAGAGCCTAAAGAGCGTTTCTATATGCCACGTCGCAAACAATTCTTAAAAATGGGGTTAATAGAAGCTTTGCAGGGCATGATTGATGATAAATACGATATATTGTGTATGTCATTAATACCCGGAGCAGGCAAAACAACTATTGAAAAAATGTTTAACGCTTTAGTAGCTGGCTGGTTTCCTAATGATTTTTGCCTCTTTTACTCCCATTCCGGCGACATTACACGAATGTACTATGATGGCGTATATGATATTGTTACAAATGCTGATGAATATGCGTGGAACGAAATCTTTCCTAATCTTACAGTTACAAGCACTAACGCAAAGTTAGAACAGTTTAACATAGGTAAGTATAAGCCGTTTCCAAGCGTACAATGTACATCTGTTGGAAGTAAAAATGCTGGTAAAGTTCGTGCGAGTAAATTTTTGCTTGTAGATGATATGATAGGTGGCATTGAAGAAGCACTTAATCCTATGGTACTTGATAAGCTGTGGGATAAATATGCGGTAGATGCTAGACAAAGAAAAATCCAAGATACAGACGGACATAATTGCAAAGAGATACATATTGCTACACGTTGGAGCGTACATGATGTTATCGGAAGAATACAGAATATGTACGCAGGAAATAAAAGAGTTAAGACTATTGCTGTGCCAGATGTAGATCCGGTAACAGGTGAGAGCAATTTTGATTATGAGTATAGCGGATTCACAAAAGAGTTTTTTGCTGACCAACAACTTTTAATGGATGAAATCTCTTACAGGTGTTTATACAAACAGGAGCCTATCGAACGTGAGGGATTACTATTTCCAGATGATAAAATCCGCAGATATTTCAATCTGCCACATGGCGAACCGGAAATTATTACAGCTCAATGCGATACAAAAGGAAAAGGCACAGACTATTTTGTATTGCCTGTATTACAGAAATACGGAGAAGATTATTATTGTATTGATTGCGTATGCGATAACACAGCAGATTATGAAGAACAATATAGAAATTCCGCAGGAGTGCTTGTAAATAACAAGGTGCAGGAATGTGAGTTTGAGCGTAACGCCGGCGGCGATAGAGTGGCAATGGAAGTCAATAAGCGTGTTGAGAGTGTAGGCTGGATATGTAACATTACTGATACACCAACTGAAACGAATAAGGAAGCAAGAATATTTCAATGTTCTAACTGGATTTTACAACATGTTATTTTTAAAGACTCATCACTTTATAAGCCTAATGAGCCATACGGAGTAATGATGTCATTATTAAAGCAGTATTCAGTATCTGGCAAGAAACAATTAGATGATGTTCCAGATGTCTTCTCAAACTTTGCGTTAAGAATGACAAAAGGAAATAGGATAAAGCAGACAGTAATAATGTCAAGTCCAATATAGGGGGTTAATCTATTATGACAACCAAGGATTATCTTAATCAAATCAGCAGACTTAACAGAATGATAAATAATAAGCTGACAGAAATAACACAGCTTAGAGAACTTTCTTGCAGTATATCAGCAGTAAAGAACGAAGAAAGAGTGCTATCATCATCAGACCCAGATAAAATAGGCACTACATACGCCAAGATTGACGAAATGGAACGCAATCTTGACAAGATGATAGATGAATACATTGAAAAGAAAAACTTGATTATAGGGCAAATAGACAGTATAGAGAATGAAGACTATTACAATATTTTGTTTTCAAGATATATCGAAAAGAAAACTTTTGAAGTTATCGCTACAGAAATGAAATATTCATGGAGACAAATTATCAGACTTCACGGAAAGGCTCTTAAAGCATTTGAAGAAAAATATGGCAACACATATTTAAAGATGTCATAGAATGTCATATTGCGCTAATGATATACTGTATCTGTAAGAAATTACAGAGCTGTTTTTCATAAATATATTCCTTATCAGAGGCACCGTTACTTAATTGTAGCGGTGTTTTTTGTTATGCAATGAGGTGGAAATATGAATTTTTATATGAATAAAGATAAATCAATTATGTGTCCAAACTGCCATAAGTTTTTGACTAAGGCAGACAGCAAAGACACAAGAACACATAAATTAGCGTGCAAGCATTGCCACAAATGGATATGGTATGTGCCTAACGATGATGATAATTTTCAAATTAAAGAAATACCGGACAACAGAAGTTCAAGCGGTATGACATTTTATTAGAGGTATAGACAATGCAGACAGGAAGAATTGCTATTTATACAGGCGCAAAAGAAATAACACCTGACAATATAATACCAATTTTGCGTGAAGCAATTTTGGAACATGATATTAATTCCAACAGAATACAGTTTCTTCTTGATTATGACGCAGGAATACAGCCAATAGTTAGGAAGAACCCAAAGACTTACAGACCAGACATTGATTGTGAATGCTGTGATAATGTGGCTAACGAGGTCACAGAGTTTAATTTAGGATTTAAGTGGGGAAATCCTATAACGCTAGTTCAAAACGGCGACAATGAGGATTCTAACCTCACAGAAGCTATATCAGAATTAAACAGTTGCTACGAATCACAGAATGCAAGGCAGAAGCAACAGGAACTTGCAAGATATGTTGAAATCGGCGGTGTTGGATATGTCCTTATTGATGTGAATACAGAATATGAGGATGGGGAAAGCTATTTCACATATGATGTATTAGATCCAAGAACAACATTTGTTGTAAGGTCAACAGCTTATAGCGATAAGAGGGTTATTCTTGCAGGTACTTATATCAAAGACAAACATAGCGGTACAAGATATTACACCTGTTTTACAAAAGATATTCGCTATGAAATTACCGACGGAATAAAAATCACTAACGGACCAGAAAAAGGAAAAACAAAATGGGGATTTTTAGAGAGAAGTGGGGAAGAGAACCCATTACATAAAATCCCTATTATTGAATATACAAGGTCATTTGATAGAATGGGATGTTTTGAACGGCAAATATCTGAAATGGATAACTTAAACCTACTCATTTCAGATTTTACGAATGATGTCGAACAGAATACACAGGCAGTATGGCATACAAATGATGTTGATTTCCCGGTTGAACAGGAAACAACAGTTGATAAAGATGGAACGCAACGCATTACTGAAAAAGTAAGAAAGCCAAAATCTGGAGAATGGATGCAGACCTATACATCAGCAGATGGCAAAACTCCAATAGTTGAGCCACTTGCAATTAATTATGATTACACAGGTATGCTTAATAACATTCAATCAAGGCGACAGATAATCTTGCAGAAATGCAACGTACCACAACGAAATGATAATAGCGGTGGCAGTACAGGAGTTGCAATGTCGGACGCAACAGGCTGGTCACAAGCAGAAACAGCGGCGGCAAAGCAACAACTGATTACAGATGGCTGCAAAATGGAAGAGATAAAAGTTGTTCTTGCGGCTATTAAGCTGTCAAACAATGTTAATAGCAGTAATCCATTACTTAAATTAAGGGCAAGAGATGTAAAGCCTAACATTAAGCGACAAAAAACTTATGAAATGTCAACTAAGGTTAACGCTATGGCGACATTGATAAGCCACGGATTTAGTCTTAAAGATACAGTTGATGCAATTCCATTTTTTGATGACCCTAACGATGTTGTAGCAAGAAGCGGAGAAATGGTTAAGGCATATCAAGACAGCATAATTAACAAAGACACACAGAACCAAGCAGAGGGCGGAGATGGCGAACAATCGCCTAACAAAGACCGCACAATGCAAGACTTATCAGACCAGACAGAAAATAGTCCAGTTATAGATAAGAGCAGAACTGATAAATAAATTGATATTGAGCCACAGGGTAGAAATGCCTTGTGGCTTTTTATATGTCCTAGAGAAAGGGCAATACAAATATCGCAAGAAGTTGAGAGAACAACAAAAAACGCAGAAAGCAGAGGTAAAGAAATTATGGCAGATGTAATTAACACAACAACAGAACCAACAACTAACAATGAGCCACAGAACGAAGAGCAGACACCTAGCGTAGAAGAACTTATGGCGCAGCTTGCTAGTGAAAGAGCTGAAAAAGAGAAGTATAAGAATGCTTCCGATAAAGCCAGTTCAGAAGCAGCTAAGTACAAGAAAGAACTTCGCTCGAAGCAGACAGCAGAAGAACAGGAAGCGGAAGCAAAGGCGGAAGCTGAAAAGTTGCAGGCTGAAAAGTTCGAGAACATGAGCAAAGAACTTAATCATATGAAAGCTGTCAATGCTTATCAGAAAGTTATAGGCGATGGAAAGGATATTGATTCTTTGATTGAGGCGGTTGCAGACGCAGACCATAGCCTTATAGCAACTGTAATTGCTAATGAAGTGCAAAGACAGGTTAAAGAAGCTAAGGCAGAGTGGCTTAAATCAAGACCGGCTATTAATGCAGGCGGTGGAGAAGAAAGCACGATAACACAGGAACAGTTTAACAAGATGAATTACCATGAAAGAGTGGAGTTCAAAAATAAGAATCCAGAACTTTATAAGAAGTTCACAGAGTAGAAAATGGAGGTAAATAAACTATGCCACAGACTAAGTTAGCAAATTTAGTAGACCCACAGGTAATGGCTGATATGGTATCAGCTAAGTTACCAAAGAAGATTAAGTTCTCACCTATCGCAAGAGTTGATACAACACTTGTAGGCAGACCGGGAAGCACAATCGTTGTGCCAAAGTATGCTTATATTGGTGACGCAGAGGACGTTGCAGAAGGTGTTGCTATGGGTACAACAGTACTTACAACATCTACAACAGAAGCAAAGGTTAAGAAAGCGGGTAAGGCTGTAGAGCTTACAGATGAATCAGTGTTATCTGGTTATGGCGACCCACTTGGCACAGCTATCAATCAGATTGCTATGTCAATCGCTGCAAAGGTTGATAATGACAGCTATGACGCACTTTGCACAGCACCTATTGATTACGATGGAACAGCAGCGCCTATCAGCTATTCAGCAGTTGTAGCAGCTAATAGCAAATTTGATGATGAATCGGATTCATCACTTACAAAGATATTATTCATTAACCCAGCACAGGAAGCCACATTACTTAATGACGATGATTTTAAGAGCAATGACAAGTACCCACTTAATGTAATTATGAATGGCACTATCGGTTCTATCGCAGGAGCACAGGTTGTTAAGTCTAAGAAAGTTAAGCTGGTTAAGTATGAGCTTGACGATTCAACAGGAACAATCAATGTTGTAGCTGACACAACAAGCGAGGATACAACTAATGTTCATCTTGATACAGCACTTGCACATACACTCAAGCCAAAGGGCAAGGAAATTAAGGTAGGTAGCAAGTTAAAGGCTGTTACAACAGAATATTACGCTTGTCCTATTGTTATCGTATCAGCAGAAGACCCTAACGAGGAAGCAGGTGCAGATGGCGTATCAGAGGAAGAGAACGCACTTACAATCTATATGAAGAGAAGCGTTGAGATTGAATCAGACAGAGATATTCTTGCAAAGACAACTGTTATCTCTGGCGACGAGCATTACACAGCAGTCTTAAGCAACGATTCAAAGGTTGTTCTTGCTAAGTTCGGAAAGTAAGAGGTGTTTATATGTTATTAAGACGACATAAAATCAACGCCGCAAAGCAGAGCGAAGAAGTAACAGCAGATAATGTAAGACAGGAAGCTGTTTATGGAGATGAGCTTAAATATGAGGAAGAGCAGGACAAGTTCCCTGCTCAACCTACAAGCGATTACACAAAGACAGCTATTAAGCGTATGCCAACAGCGGACTTGCAGACACTTGCCTTAGAACAAGGTATTGAGAACGCAATGGAGCTTACAGGAGCAGAACTTAAAGAACTGTTAATTGAGAAATTAGGGTTATAGGAGCTGAAATTATGGAATACACTACATTAGAACAAACTAAAATCAGACTTAAACAATTTCATATTGATACAGTCACAAATGATGATGAAACAACATCTGATGTGGTCGTGTTCGATAGCAAAGAAGATAATCCGATAATCGAGCAACTCATTAAACAGGCTACAGAAGATGTAAAAGCAAGAAGAAATTACCCCGACAGCTACACAGATGAAATGATAACCGAAGATTTGAAGAAATTTGAGAATGTTATTGTTAATCTGGCTGTCTACGACCATTCACAAGCTGGTGAGAACTACATGGCGAGTATGAATGAGGGTGGTGTCAACAGAACTTGGAGAAATAGAGATAGCTTGTTTGTCGGGGTATTTCCGTTTGCTAAAGTATTATAACGCCTATAGGGCATTACAGAATATTAAAGAAGATTGTGCGTTACCAAATGGTAGCAGGCGGCACACATTAAGGGTGGTGGGCGGTGTGCCATTATTAATTATGAAAGGCGGTATATCAATGCCAATAGCAGTAATTATAAGCATTATTTCAGTTGCTTTTTCCGTCTTTTTCGGACTGTTTACGTTGGGATTTAATCTTAAGAACAACAAAAAGTCTGACAATGCAGAACTTACAGAGCGTGTAAAAGAAAATACACGCATAAATATGAAACTTGACACAATATCAAGCAACACAACAGAGATAAAGAATGAAGTTACAGAAATGAGAAAAGAACTTAATTCTCACGATAACAGGATTATTAAGGTTGAGGAAAGTGTAAAGTCGGCACACCACCGAATAGACGGATTGGAAGCACGACTTAATGAAGATAAGGAGGTATAGCAGAATGGATATAACATCGGTAACAACAGTTGTAGCAATCGTTGTAATTACATATCTGATAGGCTTAGGAGTTAAAGTAATCCCACACATTAAGGATAATTACATTCCTATAATCGTAGGCGTTGCAGGCGGTATCTTAGGCGTTATAGGTATGTATGTAATACCGGACTTTCCGGCAAATGATATTCTTAATGCAATCGCAGTAGGAATTGTGTCCGGACTATCAAGCACAGGTGTTAATCAGATTTATAAGCAGGTAAAGAACAATGCTTGACATTAATAAGCAGGCTATGAAGTATTCACTTCAAGGGCAGACAGTAACTATTTATGAAAGAGATGATGACGGCAATATCCTTTATGAGGGATATACCGACACAGAGGGTAACTTCATTCCTTATCTTGATGATGAGGGAAATAAGATACCCAAAGTCCTTGAAGAAAAAACAGGTTTTTCAGAGCCGGTCGATTTCAAAGCAAACATATCATTCAGCGGCGGAGAAGCACAGAGTAAGGAATACGGCTTTGATACGGCTGATTTTGATGCTATTTTGCTGACGGATAGGAATATGTTACCTATCCAAAAAGGCGACCTTATATGGCTTAATAGCAAGCCTACATACACATCTGACAGCCTTGTTAATGAAACATCGGCAGACTTTACCATTGTAGGCATTAAACCAGCATTATATTCAACCAAGTATATGCTTAAAGCAGTTGTAAAGTAGGTGAATAATGAAAGATACAATAATCAATGTATTAGGAACTGAATATTTTATACATTATAGAAACGAAGAAGATGATTCGTTGCTTAGCGGAAAATGCAGAGATGGATACACTGATAATTCAACACATGAGATTGTAATTTGTAACAAAAAAGAAGATTGTGAGTTGCAAGATTATGAGAATTACAAGAAAAGTATTCTTAGGCATGAAATCATTCACGCATTTTTATACGAAAGCGGTTTAGATAGTTCGTCATATTCTTATAGTGCATGGGCTATCAACGAAGAAATGGTTGATTGGTTTGCAATTCAATCGCCTAAAATATTTAAAGTTTTTGTGGACTTAAAATTGCTATAAGGCGGTGCATTATGGCAAGACATACAATTAATATATCCTTGTCTGAAAAGTCCATAAATGAAGCTATCAGACAGCTACAACAGTATAAGCAGAGTTTACAGTATAAATGCGAATTGCTTGTTGAACGATTAGCAGAATTAGGCGACAAAACGGCAATTATGAGTGTTAATGAAAGCCCATTAGGTAGGACAGTAACATTGAGAGTTGACAGAAAGCCTATTCAAGATGGCTACCAAGCTATTTTAATTGCTACCGGTAAAACTGTTGAGGTAGAAGATAGAGAGCCATTTTACACGCTATTAGCAATTGAGTTTGGAGCTGGTGTTTATTACAACAGCGGTAACGAGAATCCGAAAGCTAATGATTTTGGCTTAGGTGTAGGAACATACCCAGGGCAGATACACGCATTTGAAGATGGCTGGTACTACTTAGGCAATGATAATCAATGGCACTACACACACGGCGTTAAAGCTACAATGCCTATGTATAATGCCACAATGGAGATTATTAATCAGTATAAGCAGATAGCAAGAGAGGTGTTTAGTTAATGGCAAATGCAAACGATTGGGCGATAGACCTTGAAAATACAGTCACAGCACTTGTCAAGGCTAAAACCCTAACACAGCTTAAAAAGAAATATCCAAAGATAGTCATAACAAATGAGGGAGAAAACAGCGGTCAAGCAGTATTCCCAACAGTATACATTCATTTACTGCCAGCAGTAGAACAAGGACAAACACTTGACGGACAGACAATTAACGCATTGTTAGCGACATTTCAAGTAGATGTTACAGCTAATACAAACAAGTCTGACTGTCGTAAGGTTATGGCGATAATTACAGATACATTCAAGACAATGAGATTTCAAGGCAATGCAATGCCAGAGTTCTCAATCAGTAATAAAGTACATAAGAGTACCGCTAGATTCAGAAGAATGATAGCGGCAAATGACAGATTAATGTAACAAAGAGCAGAAATGCTCTTATTTTTTTGCAAATTTTTAGGAGGTAGACAAGGCAATGGCAAGTACAAGTTATAAAGCTAGGGTTATCTACAAGGAACATAGCGAAGATGGTTTTGCAGGCTCATACAAGTTAATGGTTGCGGCTAAGTCGATTTCAGCACCAGTATCAGCACCTAACACAGTTGAAAGCACAACATTTGAAGATGATTCACAGACATTCTTAATGGGTATCAAAACATCTGACGCTAAGACTTACACAGGAAACCTTGAGAAGGCTTATTTGCAGGACTTAATCAAAGCAGAAGGTAAGCAGTTAGACATTATTCAGTTATATGGTTCTGACGGATTAGGTGCGGTTGCTAAGTACGCATTTGTCGGACAGGTAACAGCGACACCTAATGATGTTTCTGGTACTGATTCGGTACTTGAAATGACAGTAACAGCAGTTCCTAACACTTCACCTATCGAATGCACAGACAAGCTTCAAGTTGTTGAAGGCACTGGTGGCACATTCACAGTAACAAAGGTGGGGGAATGATAAGCCAATCGACTAAATCAAAGGCTGTGTCGATTGGTGGCACAAACGCCAAAACAGCCGACTACGCATCATATCTTGATGATGTAACAGAATAACAATTGATTGAAAGGGCGGTCTACGGACTGCCCCTTTCCTATGTTAAAGCATAGGGGGAAAGGGAAAATATGATGAATATTAATGTAAACGGAAAAGAATACAAAGTTGAGTTTAGCTTCGGTGCAGCAGAATGCAAGGAAATTGTGCAGAAAATGTTTTCTGTTGTTAACGGTTCTTACTTACTTGCACAGACAGATAAAAGTGTTGCACAGGCTTCTTTTGACGGCTTAGCAAATATGACAGCAGATGTGCCAGAGATTTGCATTTTAGCCATTTATGCAGGCTGTATTGACAATAACCCAGTAACTATGAATGAAGCAAAGGAACTCACTAGGGCATATATTACAGAGAAAAGAAAGACAGATAAGAGTTACGGATATAGAACATTGTTTGAAGAAATCAAGAAAGCGATGGAAGATGATGGTTTTTTCGAGCTGTCGGGGATAACAACGATGTTAGAGGAAATGGCGAACAATGTGGAAGAAGCGGCACAGGAGCAGAAGAAGCCGACAGTAGTTCCACAGGACCACAAGAAAAAGCAGACTTCCACAAAATAATATGGGAAGAATACTTTGTTTTAGCCAGTTCACTAGGCGTTAGTTATTCAGACTTTCTAAAAATGACACCTAAAAAATTATTACTATACGCAAAAGGCAAAAAGATTGATAGACAAAATCGAGATGCAGAAATGTATAACTGGTTTTTTGTCTATGCAATACCGGCTATTTCTTGCGGCATTGGTGCGGCATTTAGTAAAGATACACACATTGAATATCCGAAGCAGGCTATTTTATCAGAAAAAACGGAAGAAAGCGAAGAAGATACCTACGATAAAGAGTTACAGCGAATGTTACTCAATGAACAGAAATGGGCGGCACGAGCTGAAAAGAGAGGACTACCGCCAACAATCCTATAAAGGGGGTTAAAGCGTGGAATTAGATTCATTAGAAGTCAAAATTACCGGTACTGCCACGAAAGCTATCAATTCCGTCGATAAACTGATAAATCAGCTTACAAGGCTGTCAACATCACTTGCAACTGTGAATGGCTCTTCACTAAGTAGCCTTGCGAGTGGTGTTAGTCAGTTAGGCTCTGCTATGCAGAATATGAACGCAGGAACAGCAGATTTTACAAGACTTGCCAAAAATATCACAAAAATAGGTTCTGTTGATTCAGTTGCACTAACTAACACAGCTACATCACTTCAAGCTGTCACAAAGGCAGTTGCAAGCATATCAGCTATTCCGCAAAATGCAACACAGGTCACAGAATTTGCAAAGTCACTTGGTAAGCTAGGCAGTAAGAGTATAGAAAACGCCGTTGTAAACATTCCAAAGCTAGGCAATGCTTTAAATGGCTTAATGACAACGCTATCAAGAGCACCAACAGTAAGCCAGAATGTTATTCAAATGACTAACGCATTGGCTAATCTTGCTAGTCAAGGTAGCAAGGTGGGTACTTCTTCAAACTCACTTCAAAAAACGCTGTATGGCGTTTCTACAAGTGCTAGAACAGCAAGCAAAAGCAGTTGGAGTTTAGCAAGTGCAATAGGTAAGTTTTATGCCACATATTTTATGGTAATTCGTGGCAGTAAGAAACTTATAGAAGCCATCAAGTCAACGACAGATTACATTGAAGCTTTCAACTATCAAGCGGTTGCGTTTGGCAAGATTGGTTCGGAATGGGATAAGGATTACGAAAAGTACGGATATGATAATGCTACGGCATATGCAGAAAGTTTTCAAAGCAGAGTAAATGATACTCTTGGAAAGCTATCTGGCTTAAAAGTTAATGTTCAAGGTGGTTTACTTGAAGAAAGCGGAGCAAAGAACTTAGGACTTAACATACAAGAGATAACACAGTACGCTTCACAGTTAGCCTCTGTCACTAACTCACTAGGACAGACGGGTGAAGCAACAACAGCAATAACAAAGTCAATGACAATGCTTGCGGGCGATATAAGCTCACTTTTTAATGTGGACTATTCAACAGTAGCACAGAACTTACAGAGTGGCTTAATCGGTCAATCAAGGGCATTGTATAAATATGGTATTGATATTACCAATGCTACACTAGCAACATATGCCTATAACTTAGGCATTTCAAAGTCTGTATCAGAAATGACACAGATGGAAAAGCAGCAGTTAAGAGTGTTGGCGATATTAGACCAAAGTAAGGTATCTTGGGGTGATTTAGCTAATAGACGGAAGAAAGCTGATATAACTTATCTTCCAAGTGTTGCATAAGAATAGAAATGTCTTATGACAATCGGGCAAAATCGGTGAAGGCTAAAGTTTTCAACTATGCTAATACCGAGATAACTCAATAGATTGCGAATAGGCTATTGAGTATCGTAACGAGTAGGAATTGAATAAATATAATATTCCCAAGAGTGTCCGACACTACTGCATATAGGGCAGTATGAGGTGGAAGTGGCTACCACCAAACCAAACATAATGATGTGGGTGATAATGTACTCTGAACTTATAGGAAACTATAAGAAGTATAGGATAAAGAGCCTATACGATAACAAATTTGACAATCAACTCCCCAAGTAATATGTTACGCCAGTTCAGCAACAATATGAAAGAAGTCGGAATGGTAGCAGGACAGCTATTTATCCCAATTCTTTCAAAGGTTATGCCGGTAGTAAACGGAGTAACTATTGCAATCAAAAGATTATTAGTCAACCTCGCTTCTTTAATGGGCGTTAAGATTGACTTTGAAAGCTTCGGACAAAGTGGCTATAAAGACACATCAGACGGCTTAGAAGATATTTCAGACGGCTACCAAGATGTAGCTGATTCAGCTAAGAAAGCTACATTATCCCTTATGGGATTTGATGAAATAAATAAATTACAGGACGATACAAGCTCAAGCAAAGGCTCAAGCGGTGGTGGCGGTAGCACTATTGATTTGACAGATGATATCGCTAAGGCGGCGGCTGATTATGAAGCGGCGTGGAATAAAGCATTTGCCAATATGGAGAATTCCGCTGTTGCTTGGGCTGATAAGATAGAGAAAGCACTTGAACCTGTTAGGAAGATATTCAAAGATTTTGCAATCGGAGATTTTTATGCAGCAGGACAAGATACATCTAACCTTGTGGCAGGAATTTTTAATTGGTTTGCAGATGCCATTGATAAAGTAGACTGGTACGGAATAGGCAGAAAAATGGGAGATTATCTTGCTGGAATTGATTGGGTAGAAGTTCTTTCAAGTGTAGGCAGGGCAATCTGGGAAGCTATAAAAGCAGCTATTGAAATATGGCAAGGACTATTTCAATCTGCACCCGTTGAAACTACAATCATGTCAGTTCTTGGAGTTATGAAGTTTACCGGTTTAGGCAAAAAAATAGGAGAAAGAATATCAGACGCATTAAGTTGGAGTGCTATAAAGAAAGGATTAAAGAGTTTTGCTGGTGGAGGTGGACTATTAAAAGGTCTGCAAACTATGCTAACTACTGACTTATCTGTAATAATGGGAGCTGGTACAGCGACAGAAATAGGCTTAACTATTGGAGCAGGAATCGTAGGTGGCATTGGTGCAGCTATTATTGGATTTAATATAGGCAATAAACTAAATGAAGCACTTACAGGCGAGAAAATAGATATGTCAATGTTTGACCAATTAGCATATCTTATAAAAGCACCATTTGAAGATTTACCTAGCTTTATTGACGGAGTGATAGAAACTATCACATTTGGGCATAAAGATGATATAGCAAATTGGTGGACTACAAGTGTTGCACCATGGTTTACTAAGGAGAAATGGGGAGAACTGGGAGACAACGTAAAAACATCTTTAAGCGAAAAATGGAACAGTTTTTCAGATTGGTGGAGCAATACAGCTGTTGTTAGCTGGTGGAATAATAATGTTGCACCGTGGTTTGAAAAAGATACATGGGTTGACGCTGTTGACGGAATGAAATTAGGAATACAAGAAAAATGGGATTCAATCGTTGGTTGGTGGAACAGTCTGGCAATTGTTTCTTGGTGGAGCAATGATGTGAAACCGTGGTTTACTAAGGAAAAATGGGAAAGCTTAGCTGACGGAATTAAAAAAGGTATTCAAGGGAAGTGGGATGATATTGTAGATTGGTGGGATAGCAAACCAGCACTTCAACGCATTTCTGTGGCTATCGAAGATTTTAAAGCTAAGATACAGAACGCTTGGAACAGCTTTAAGCAGTGGTGGAATGATTTAGGACTTGAATTTCCACACATTGATACACCACACTTTAAGATTGACGGAGAATTTAGTCTTGCACCGCCTAGAGTGCCAAAAGTCAGTATTGATTGGTATGCAAACGGCGGATTCCCGGGCAAAGGACAATTGTTTGTCGCAAACGAAGTTGGACCTGAAATGGTTGGTACTATGGACGGAAGAACAGCAGTAGCCAATCAGCAGGAAATCACAACAGGTATTGCCAACGCAGTTTATCCAGCGGTTTACAATGCAGTTGTAGCGGCTATGTCAGAAGCTAACAATAATGTAAACATAACATTACAAGGTGACGCAGATAAGCTGTTTACAATGGTACAAGATAAAGCTAATAACTATACTAATATGACAGGACAAGCGGCTTTTCCATATTGATAAGATAAATGTATTGTGTTATTCTTTTGCTATATAAAAAGCAAAGGGGTAACGCAATATGAAAAAGAAAAAGAAACTTTACATCGGTTTGGCAATAGCTTTTGTCTTAGTCTTGATAATAGTTTACGGCAATAGAAGTACCGATACAAAGACAGAAAACACTAATACCACAACAGAAAAAAGCAGTGATAATGCCACTTATAACAATACGGAATTTAAGTATCTTAAGCATGAAATTATAAATAATAATGAAAAAGATATACTTATTGTTTATTTTGATTTCACTAATAATTCTAAAGACAATACCAGAGCTGCATATAATTATGACATAAATTGTTTTCAAAATGGCGTAGAATTGGATTATCCTTTACTCAAAGTTGTCGAAGAGGAAGATAATATTATGAAAGAAATACAGCCAAACACGACTATTACAATTGCAGAAGCGTTTATTTTAAATGATAGAAGTAATGTAGATTTAGAGGTGGAAGCCCATTCGTCATTTATTGATAAAAAACTTATTAAAAAGACATTAACACTTGAATAAATTATTTAATGGAGCGTATCTTTCGGTGCGTTCCATTTTTTATTGAAAAAGTGCTTGACTTTTTTGTGCGTACGGTTTATATTAAATGTGCGGACAGAAAAGAGGTGAGTATATGTCCAATAAAAAAGGTAGACCTAAACTCGACAATCCTAAAAATGAAAGAATATATATTCGTGTCACCAAAGAGGAAAAGGAAGAAATAATGAATTTTTCTGATAAAAGCGGATATACAATACTTGATTTGATTAAAAAAGGCATTGAAAAAGTAAAAGGGCAAAAAAAATAAAGCGTTGCACCGCTACCAACGAACACAACGCTTTAAAAGCACCAATCCGAAAGGAATTGATAAATCTATCATATCAGTTTCTTTCGGAAAATTCAAGATTATTTTCGGAGGAAAAACAAATGAGTAATGTAGAAATCGTAACAAATATTGACATAGCGTCAGAAATTGCGCACGCAACAGTAACAGAAGTTTTAGCAAATATGGAAAACGAAAGAGTTTCATATGTTCTTATGGGAGTTTTGCAGCAGATAGAAACCATTCAGGACAATGTTAATAATTTTAATTTAAAGGAACAGGACAAGGCTACAAAGGAAGTGGCATAATATTATTGCGTGAGGCATTGTGGGCATATACTCCCACTACGCAATAGATTCTGTTTAGAGCAAATGATAAATTTTTGTAGGAGGTAAAATAATGAGTTATAATTATCCAACTACAAAAGATAGTTCTCACAATGAGATTAAAGTACCTATGAACACTAAGAATATTTGCGGCGTAGACTGCTATGAGCAGAATGGCGTTGCGTACTTAAGATTGGAAAATGTTGCTAGAGGACTTGGGTTTACTCAAACCCAAAAGAAAAACGGAGTGGAATATATATCTATTCGTTGGGAAACAATCAACAGATATTTAGAGGATATTGGTTTCCCCAACAAGCTGGGGAAAGACGATTTTATCCCAGAAAACATCTTCTACAGACTAGCAATGAAAGCCAAAAATGAAACAGCAGAGAAATTTCAAGCATTAGTGGCTGATGAGATTATTCCGTCAATTCGCAAGAATGGAATATATGCTACTGATAATGTTATTGATGAAATACTGAATAATCCAGACTTTGGAATAGAATTATTAACAAAGTTAAAACAGGAAAGACAAGCAAGAGTTGAAGCAGAAAGAAAGAATGCTATCTTAACACATGTCAATAAGACATATACAATGACAGAGATTGCTAAGGAACTGAATCTGAAATCTGCCATTCAACTTAACAAGTTACTTGCTGATAAAAAAATTCAATACAGTGTCAATGGAACTTGGGTTCTTTACTCACCATACAGCAGTATGGGATATGAAGAAATTAAGCAAGAAATCCTCGACAATGGTAAGGTTATTTATCACAGGAGAATAACACAGCTTGGAAGAGAATTTATACTGCAATTATTCAATGAAGTTGCATAGATTTTCTTGAGAATATTAGAATGGCTCAAACAGAAATAAATATAATGGTTGCAAGAAATTTGTAACCACACTAAGGAATGTATCAGAAATGGTGCATTCCTTTTTTAATGCCTTGAAAGGGGTGGTTTGATTGATTGACGCAGTTGTGATTGAGGGGGTTAGATTCCCAGTAGCATATAACGGCTACACATACAGTAGGAATAAGATATGGTCTAAAAATACAGGAAGAAATGATTATGGAGAAATGGTAGGAACAATCGTGGATATCAAAGACAAAGTAGAGCTTCAATTACCGCCATTAACAGGTGAACAGGCACTATTACTTGATAATGTAGTCAGCGACGTAGATAACCCATTCCCAACAGCACAAGTCTTATTTTTAGGTGGTACACAAAAGGAAATGACAATATACACAGGAGATGTAACATATCCGTATCTTACAAGGGCGAAGAATGAGGACGGACTAATAGTCGGAGCAAAATTAAGTTTAATTCAAAAATAAAGGAGAGTTCCACATGAAACTTAAAACAAGTGAGTTAATAGACAGATTTCAGAGCTTAAGTAACATATCGCACGACAAGACTACAGGCAGAATTGCTATGGCTGTTATGTGCAATATTAAGGCATTAGAAGAGCTGTACAAGGCAACATTACAGACCATAGAAGACACTAAGGTTAAGTATGCAGACAAGGACGACAGCGGCAATCCAGTTGTCAATGATAATCAGTATCAGATTACATCAGAGAACTTAAAGAAGTTACAGGAAGAATTGCAAGAAATCAATGAGCAAGAGATTGAAGTGCCTGACATGACAATGCTTCCTATGGACGCATTCGATAAATGCGAAGAAATTACACCAGCTAAATTATACTCAATCGAGTTTATGATAAGCCATTAATTAATCAATAAAGGCGGTGTAGAATGAAGATATTAGACACAGCTATGACGGAAATTGTTAAGGGAAATAGTGCAAGATACTATTCTAAGTATGTTGTTGATGGAGAAGAACATACCGATACACTTAACAATTTCAAGTTTCAAAACATGATAAATCCCAATAACGAAATTACGATAGGTAACACTTGTGCAAGCAGTGTTACCTTTTCTATTTATATGCCAACAGTAAGCCTTGAAAATAAGGAAATTACTATATTCGAGGGCGTTAAGGTTGGCACAGAAATTAAGTATATTAAGTTGGGAATATTTACAGTTACTAAGCAGACAAGCGACGGAGAATACACAAGCTATGAAGCATACGACAGAATGTACAAGGCTGATATGCCTTACTTCTCGGACATGACATTTCCTAGTACAGATAAAGCTATTCTTAATGAGATATGTGGTAAGCTAGGTATATCTTTGGCAGCAAATATAGTCACAGCACATACTATCAGCGACAAACCACAAGGATATACCTATAGAGAAATTATCGGTTATATGGCTATGCTACAAGGCTGTAATGCGGTAATTAATTCTGACGGAAACCTTGAATTAAGGTGGTATAAAGATAGTGGTTATGTACTTGACGGACATAAGTATTATCAGCAGGGCGTTACATTTACAACATCTAAGGATTTCATCATACAAAAACTGACTTGTAATAACACAAAGTCCGGCGATAAGGAAACTAGCACAATCACTAGCGGTAGTGGTGCAACAGGGCTTAGTTTTGCCAATCCGTTTATGACACAAGCAATTCTTGATGAAGTCTATAAAAAGATAGGTGGCTTTCAATTCAGACCGCTTACAGTTAAGTTTGTCGGTGATTACCGACTAGAAGTTGGTGACATTATAACTGTCAACAAAGGTGGCGTTGACTACAAAGTGCCTATAATGCAGATTACGCACGAATGTGACGGCGGCTTAATGGATACAGTTACATCTATAGGTCAATCTGACACGGAGAATACAAGCGTTGCTTCTGGTCCTATTACTAAGCAGATGGAACGGTACTATGCCGACTTGATACTTGTAAATAAAGCGCTTATTAATAAACTATCTGTTGATGAAGCTGATATCAGATACGCAAGCATTGAAACGTTAAAGGCTGTTAATGCTGATATTGACAACCTTAAAACAAATAAACTAGATGCAACATATGCAGATATCATTAATGCTAATGTGAAAAGCCTTAAGGCTGTTAATGCGGACATTGCAAATCTTAAAGTAGATTATGAGAAAGTTGGCATACTTGACGCAAGTGTAGCTGATATCAAGACATTAATATTCGGTTCAGCAACAGGAACAACAATAACAACGGATTTCTCTAATTCTGTTATTGCTGTTTTGGGAGAAGCGCAGATTAAGTCAGCAATGATTGATAGTCTTGACGCAAGCAAAATCACAGCACTTGACATTAATACTACTAATGTACTTGTTCACAGCGAAGATGGCAAGTCACAGTGGAAAGACAATACAATTCAAATATCTGACAGCAATAGGGTTAGGGTTCAAATAGGTAAAGACGCTAATTCAGATTACAACATGTATATCTGGGATAAATCAGGCAATTTGATGTTTGACGCTATTGGATTAACAGACAAAGGTATTCAACGACAGGTTATCCGTGATGATATGGTTAAGGATAATGCTGATATTGCCGCAAGCAAGTTGAATATAGAATCGCTGTTCAATGTTATCAACAATGATGGTTCACACACGCTTAATTCAACGAAGATATATGTTGATAGTGAACAGCAAACCCTTGATAGCGTATTCAAGAGTATTCAGACAACCGTTGGCGGCAATTCTACATTATGGGGTTCGGCTATTAAGCAATCTAAAGATTTTATTGACCAAAAGTTGTGGTGGACTGATATTCGCAATGGAGAGTCTATCGAAAGCAAATTCAACACAGTTACAAGTACGCTTGATAGCTTTGGTGTGCAAATAGGAGATGTTTACAAGCAACTCAATGATGATTTCAAGATATATCAGGTGACATACGAGCCGACTAAGGATAATTATCCAGCTAATGAGTGGAGTGTACCTATATATCCAAGCGATGATAGATACCCTAGTGATAGCACATGGGAATACACAGAAGCAGAATATGATAATTACGTAGGCATTATAGCGTATTGGGAAGCACAGAACAGAGCGTGGCGTTGGATAAAAAAAATAGACGGAACGCACGGTTGGAAAGAAATATCTTCAACCGAAATCGCCTATCTTCTTAATCAAAATGCCGCGTTAAAGTTGAATCTTAATACAATCAGCTCTGAATTAAGTAAGACGCAGATTGATATAAGAGACAATTATAGCACCACTGTACAAGTTAATAACGCTATTACACAAGCAGTTAATGCAGAGAGCAATAGTATCAAGAGTGAAATTTCTACAACTTATGTAACAAAGAATGCTCTTACAGGCTATAGCACTACAGAAGCTATGAACAATGCTATAACACAAGCGATAACCAAGGAAAGCAATAGTATAAAGTTAGAAGTTTCTAATAATTATGCCACTAAGAAGAGCCTTGAAAGTTATGCCACATCAGCAAGCCTTGAAGCATACATTAAGAAAGACCCAACAAGTGATGAGCTTAAATCCGCAATTGAAGCTATTGCAGATGATATAACACTTAATGCAAGTGGAACAATTAATATAACCGGTAATAAATCTGTTAATATCAATGGTAATCTGTTCACGCTTACATCTACTAATACAACTATTTCAGCAGATGGCTCGATAGACTGTAAGAAGCTAAAAGCTGTTGATGCTGATTTAGAAGGCACCTTTAAAAATGTAAATGTAACTGACGGAGGTATTACAATGACCACTACTATTATTGGTGGTGAATACCTTATGAAAAGCAGTACAGGGGCATTTTTACAGATACAGGGACACTACATTGAAATGTCAAACGATGATGGTTCAGGAACGAAATGGATACTAAGTAGAAGCGAATGTGTTTTTAATGACTACTTAAATGTTAAGCTATACCACCCTTCACTTAAAAACTATATGCGACCTGCTTTGTCTATGAGAAATCCAGTAACATTTGATTGGAGCGGAAGCGTTTTAACTATATACGTTGACGATGTAGCTGTCGCTACATGGGATTTGGCAGAAAAAAATTGGTACTAAATCCGCACAGCGGTAGAAAGGAAAACAATATGTTAAGTATAACAAAGACAACAAATTTAAGCGGAACATCAGTAATTAACGGTCAATCAGCTATGACAATGTATGCGGCTGTGCCAGAAACTGGTTCATTGACAATTAGCCAGACAATCACTAACAAGGAATTATACCTTGCAAATCAGACACAATGCGATAATGATTATGAGAATTTTAAATCGGAAGTCAATAAGCTGTTAAAGAATGAACAGCAGACAATCGGTTCAGATACGACAGATACAATAACAGAGTAAATCATCAGAGAGTGTGGGTTTAAGCCCACACGCTTATTTTTTAGGAGGTAAATTATGAGCTTAACTGGATTTCTTTCGTACAGCCGTGTAAACTGGCAACAATCTCCAAGTAAAAGCACTCCGCTTAGTGCAGCAAACTTAAATATAATGGACGCAGGAATTAAGAATAACAATGACATGATTAGCAATATTCGTGACGAGATTACACAATTAAACAGCAATATTGACGTTAAAAACTCTTTTTGCAAAAATATTGCAAGTATAAATGGTACTCTTGAAGGTTATGGCTATAATTATTGCTATTATAATAAATCTACCAAAACAGGGATTTTATACTATGCCTCCAAAATTGAAACACAAGATTCTACACAGAATAATTTTACAGGATATTATGACATAGAAACAGTTCTTGAAAATATGGGTATTAGCTTTAGTAAAGTATTGGAAAGTAATTATACTCCTTATGATGCCACAGGTGTAGTTCGATATAAATTGGTCGGATATGGAACAACATTGTTATATAGCTCTGCAAACCAGAATTATGCTTTTGCTCGATATTATACAAAAGATGGTAATAAAGGAGTATGGGCAACCACCGAATTTAAGAAAGGCGATTATATTACAGGTTCGCTTATATTTAGTTAAGTTTCAGATATTGCCTTAGTAATTGCACCGTCGTATTTAATATTATCACTGTTTAGTTGTAGAATGAAAATAAGACATAAGGTATTGACAAAAATTACAAAAGAAGATGTAAGGTATTTCCTTATCGAACATGACGAACTGCAAGAAGCAATTCACAAGGTTGGCAGTGCCACATAACATTAACAATATAATATTCGCACAAAAGCACCTTAGTGGAAACACTGGGGTGCTTTTTTGATACACATTTTTCTAAATTTAGGAGGTAAATTTATGAGTAAATTATTCGGAATTGACACATCAAGATGGCAGGGAGACTTTGATTTCAAAAGTGCAAAGGATAATGAGGGTGTAGACTTTGCAATCATCAAGGCAGGCGGTGCTGATGATGGCTTATACGAAGATAGAGAATTTGAGAACAGCTATAACAAGTTGGAAAGTGCAGGAATCCACAAAGGAGCCTATTTCTTCGGTAACGCATTAAGCAATGATGAAGCTGTAAATGAAGCCCGATATTTTGCACAGCTTTTAGCAGGCAAATCATTTTGTTATCCAGTGTTTTATGATGTTGAAGCAGGCATGGTTACTGGCGACGACCTTACAGACATTATTATGGCGTTTCTTGATGAAATGAGAAATGCAGGATATAAGAATGTCGGCTTATACTCATATGAGAACTGTATTAACAATTATGTAGATATTTCAAGAGTAAAAGAAGCTGGTTATGCCGTTTGGGTAGCAAAGTATTCAGATGCAGAACCTAGAATTGCTGCTGATTATGATATGTGGCAGTTTGGCGGAAGTGTTAATTATCTTAGAGACACACAGATTAACGGACAGACAGTAGACCAGAACTATTGTTACACTGATTATTGCACAGACCATGTCGTTGAAGAAATCACAGTGCCAGACTATGAGCCAGTACCAGACACTAAATACCATAAGGGCGATACAGTTAAGGTTATTAACGCTATTCAGTACGATAATGGCGAGCCATTCAGCACTTACTATGATGAGTACAGTGTCTTATCAGCCAGTGGCAGAAGAGTTGTTATCGGTATTGACGGCGTAACTACTGCTGCTATTGACGAGGATAACATCAGCCTTGTTAAGTGCATTTATGACAATGACAATGATATCAACACAGATACAGTAAACCGCGGCAACAGCAAAAAAGTCAGAGTGCTTGATAACATTGATTATGACGGCAACAGATTTAGTGTGTACTATGATGAATATGATGTAATTGAAGAGGACGGAGACAGAATTGTTATAGGTATCGGCACAACAATCACAGCCGCTGTCAATATTGCTAATCTTGAATTTGTCGGCGGAGGAAGTTCTGATGATGCACCTACAGATATCCCATTCAGTGAAGATATTGAAGAGGGTAGCACAGTGAGATTTGTTGGCGATACTGATTATGACGGTACACCTATCAAAGCTTGGTTTGATGAGTATACAGTATCAGAAAGAAGTGGCGACAGAGTTGTACTTGTGCATGACGGAGAATTATTCGCAGCAGTCAATGTAACTGATTGCGAATTAGTGTAATCTTAATAAAAATACCGGGAGTGCAATGCTCCCGGTAATATTTTAATTATTCAAATCTATCATAACAGCCATAACAGCAGGAATGGTCGTTATAGTTCCGTTTGTTTTCTTAAATTCCATTCCACCCTCAAGAAGTGTTCCATACATTGTCACATTGTCGCCAACAAGCAAATTATAATCAAAATCGTCTCTATAATATGTCAAAACAACAGTATCATCATTATTGCCATCAACAGCTAAATAATAGCAAGCAATATATTCGCTGGATTCTTCGCCAGTATGTGTATTTCCGTCTTTATCTTCGACCTCCCCATCATATTTTAATTCTGCTACAATATTGCCTGTCAACTTGAATTCTTTATCAATATACTTATTAGGTGTACGCTTGAGCATTTCAACAGTTATATCATCAGGATATACACTCTTGTCTCTTGATAATAATGTTTCTTGTTTTGTCTGGACTTCACTGGCACTTTCAACATTACTATCAGAAGCACCATTTTGGCACGCTACAAGGCTCAGTAAGCACATAACAAGCATAATGCTTACAATTCTCTCTTTCATAAGCAAATCCCCCTAAATTTAATTTTACTAATCATATCACACTATGCATAATTTGTCGAATGTTGTCGAAACTTGCGATATCTTTAAGTTGATTTTTACATTATCAGTATTTATAATAATAATTGTCCGAGAGAGTTCGGGCAGAATCTTCAAGTTTCGGCTAGGTGGCACTGTTTGATTGGCGTTGGCAGTGTCACCGCTGAAAACTGTTAATCTACTGGGGGTAGATTGACATACAAGAACAGATGTTCTATAATAACACCATCGCTACCAGTGTTATATCGTGCAATAAGGGGGATATATGGAGAATGAGGAATACAGACAAAAGATTATCGAATTAATCAATAATTGCAATAATAATCATTGGCTAAAAACAATATACAGCTACATTAAAGCACTTTTAAAGTAAAAGAAAAAGACCGAAGGTAAATTCCTCGGTCTTTTTAGAGTTGAGCGTCAAATATGAATTGTCGAGAAACATATTTTGAGAGCACTTCCCTTTAAGCTTATTTTAGGCTTTTCCCTGATTACTATATTATCACTCCTTATTTATCAAGTCAATCAGTTTTTCCAAGCTTTCCCAATCTTCTTTATTCAGCTTAGACAATGCAGATACAAGCCTGTGCTTAAAAGTATCTTCACCGCCTGTCTGAATATCAGCTAACATTTCAGCAATCTGTTCATCTTTGGATTTCTCTATAAACATTTCTCCCTTGCCAGTTCGCAGCCATTCTTCATTAACAGAAAATTCACCACACATCAGCTTTATTGTCTGTTCTGACGGATAATTTTCTCCGCTTTCCATTTTGCAAACAGCAGAACGGGATATAGATAGTTTTTGAGCAAAATCAGTTTGACTTATGTTTAGGCTATTTCTGATTCTTTTAATTCTCTCATTCATAAGTAGCTCCTCCTTTCTTAAAAAGTATAATAATATAAAATGTACATTAAGTCAACAAAAAGTGTTGACATTGTATATTAGATGTGCTAGTATGTGTACATCAGATGAACAGAAAGGAGATGAAAAAATGAAGAAACCGTCTGTTTCAGATGTTGCATTAGTGCTATCAATATTTGTTTTGCTGTTTCAGATTTTTTGCCATTTTATTTTACCAAAGTTTTGACAAAATCAATTATTTCTGAATGATGTACAGCAAATTCCATTAAAGCACAGATGATAGAAACAATCACAGAAATCCAGCCTTTAACATCAGCTTTACTTGATGTTTTTAACGCAACATCAGCTTGTGTTTTGGAACTTTTAGCAATTTCCTTAGCTGAATCAGCTTGGGATTTAGCGGATTGAGCCATATCGTGAAGTTCTTTGCTTGTCTTTTCAAGATAGGCGGATTGACTTTCCATAAGTTCATATGGAGATTTGCCTTTTTCATATGTAGGCATTTTGGGTATTGTGGATTGTGGGAATAAGTCATCCATATTGGGATGTGTAGGTTCGTATCGCATAATAATTCTCCTTAGTTTTTAAGGAATTATATCACAGAAAGGAAGTGAATTAAATGAGTGAAAAGGAAAAGGAAGTAGTTGAGAAACTAAAAGAAGCAATTCCTAAGATGTCGGATTTCGACAAGGGTTATATTCTTGGAAAAGTTGAGAATATGGCAGAAAAAAGTGATAAGAAATGTGGCAACGGCAGAAAGGAGTAAACATGAACGATTTACAAATTTTCAATAATGAAGAGTTTGGAGAAGTCCGAACAGCAGTAGTAAATGATGAGCCTATGTTTTGCTTGGCTGATATATGCAGAGTGCTAGAAATCAAAAATGTTTCTGATTGTAAAAGCAGATTAAGACAAAAGGGCATAGTTACTACCGATACCCTTACAAATGGTGGCAAACAGAAGATGATTTTTATTGACGAAAGTAATCTTTACAAAACAATCTTTCAGAGCAGAAAAGAGAGTGCAGAAAGATTTACAGAATGGGTTACATCAGAAGTCCTTCCGTCAATCAGAAAGACAGGAAGTTACAGTAAGCCTTTGACAACATCTGAACAGATTAGATTATTAGCGCAGGGCAACACAGAACTCATAGAGAGAGTTGATAAGGTTGAAGATAAGATAACCAGTATCGAAGAAGAAACTCCGCTTTACGGCTGTGAGATTGAAGAAGTGCAGAAACATGTTAGAAAGAAAGGAATTGAAGTACTTGGCGGAAAGGACAGCAATGCGTACAAAGACGGTGGTATTCGCGGTTCAGTATATTCTGATATATACAAGCAGTTAAAACGCGAATTCGGGTGCGTGGCGACATACAAGAGTATCAAAAGAAAATACTTGGCTGATGTACATGAATTCATCGACACATATTTGTTGCCAATAGCACTTGCCGAAGTGGTACATGATACAAACATGTAGGAGAAGATATGAAAGAAAAGATAATTAACATATCCGCGACACTGGTAGGAATTAGCCTTATAGCGTTGATTCTAAGACCGGTACAACCGCAGGCTGAGATTAATCAGCAGAGCGCAGTGTTAAGTGAATGCTACAACTCACATGTTGTTTATAAGGTTGAAACTGGAGAGATAAGTGTTGATGAATATGAGCTGTCGCTTATGGCACATTTACTGATGGGCGAATGCGGAGCGACATGCAACGATGATGAAATGCTATATCTTGCAGGAGCCGTTGTTTTGAACCGAGTACAAAGTGAGTATTTCCCCAACAGCATTGAAGAAGTTATCTATCAGTCAGGGCAATATCAATGTACAGAACTTAAAAACAGCGGATTCTATAAAGAACCAACAGAAAGGTGTTGGAGAATAGCAGAAGAATTATTAATAAGCGGATATGACATACCTAGCAATGTGTTGTATCAAGCTGAATTTAAGCAAGGTAGCGGCGTTTATAAGAAAGTGCAGAACATGTACTTTTGTTACAGATAAGGAGTTTGTTTATGGAGAAAAGAATAAGAGAAGAATTATTCAACTTAGGTATTCTTTCTAACAGAAAAGGTTATGCATATATCGTTGATATTATGAGCAATCTTGATTCTGCATTAGCAATAGATGGCGAGATTAAGAAAGTTGCCGAGAAATACGGCAAAAGTAAGGATTCTATTGGAAGTGCAGTAAGAAATGCTGTTAAGACAGCAAATCATAGCCTTGAGGTATGGAAGAATTACGATTGCTTAACAACAAAAGGATTTCTTACAACAATGTATTACAGAACCAGAGAGGAGAGTGCCAATGAGTAGCATAAAAAGAATCATTAAGTTGAATAGAAGCAGGCAGAGAGCCATGAGAGAAAAGGATTTTAGAAAGTTCTATACTTTCAGCTGCAAAATCCATCTGATTGAAAGAATGGATAAAGTACCGATAGGAAGTTACATATTAAAGTAAGGAGAGAAAGAAATGGAAAATGCAATTAATAACAACAATATCACATTAGCAGGAGTAGTTGAGAGAGAGCCAGAATATTCACATGAAGTACTTGGCGAGGGGTTTTATGTATTCATGCTCAAGTGTTCAAGAACAAGTGGTAACAAAGATACATTACCGGTAATGATATCAGACAGACTTGTTGATATCAGAGAAATCAAAGTAGGACAGGTTGTCACAGTTTCAGGGCAGATAAGGAGCTTCAACAGGCATATTGATGATGTGAAGAGCAAGCTGATTTTATCGGTATTTGCAAGAGAACTTGAAATACTAGCACAGGACGCAACCGAACTACCATTTGAAGAAAATATCAATACAGTTATACTTGATGGTTTCGTATGCAAACCACCTATATACAGATGTACTCCAAAGGGCAGAGAGATTGCGGATATCTTAGTAGCAGTAAACAGACCATATGGCAAATCAGATTACATACCATGTATAGCATGGGGAAGAAATGCGAGATTTGCAGGTGGGCTTGAAGTTGGAGAACACATTCAGATCCAGGGAAGATTCCAGAGCAGAGAGTACGCTAAGAAGATAAGTGACAATGAGATTGAAACAAGGGTTGCTTATGAAGTATCAGTAAGCAGAATTGATTACGCAGAGGAGGGTGAAGCCAATGCATAGTGATATTACAGTTAGAGATTTAGCAAGTATGGCTATTGATGAAGATGTGGTATGCCAGATATGGACACCGCAATACGGAACAGTATTTAATGGTTCGTTTGAGGAAGCTAAGTATTCAGCCTATGCGGATAGGGAGATTGATAACTTCCAAGTTGAAGATGGTGTATTTGTTATGAATATATAAATAAGGAAAGGATATTGTTTATGAGAGCAACTTTAAAAAGGATAGCACTTGAAAACTTTATGTGCTACGCACACGCAGAATTTGATTTTTATGCCATTACAAAGATTATGGCTAAGAATGGCAAGGGCAAGTCGACTATTGCCACAGCTTACTTGTGGTGCTTGTTTAACTGTGATTATGAGTTAAAGGATAATCCAGTTGTCAGACGAGAAGTTGACGGAAAATCCGTTGATGATATGGACACAAGCGTTGAACTTACACTTGATGTTGACGGAAAAGAAATAACTATGAAGAAAGTGCAGAAGCGTACTTATGGGGAAACTGTAAAGGACGGCGTTGTTGTGACAACTGTAAGCGATACTAACTCATATTACATCAATAGCGTGCCAAAGACATTAAAGGCATTCAATGAATATCTTGATGTTAATATGAATATTTTAAAAATGTGTAGCAATATCAATGTATTTCTTACGCAGAAGCCAAAGGAAATGAGAGAATATCTTTTCAGTTTAGCAAAGAAAACAACCGACCTTGATATGGCAAAGTCTAAAAGCGAACTTGCTGAATTAGTACCACTTCTTGAAAAATACACATGCGAAGAAATACGTGCTATGAACAATGAAATCAAAAAAGATGTTGATGATAATGCCGAAAAGTTAAAAGGGCAGATTGAAGAGAAAGAGCGTGATGTGCAGCTTAAACAGGCTATTGAAGTATCTGACCTTGAATTACAGAAGAACAGCCTTAAAGAACAGATTGAGGACTGCATAGCAAAACAGACCGACAATGATAAGCTGATGGCTGAATATGACAAGGCTAGTTCGGATATTCTTAACTTAAAGTTTGAGCTTAGTGATATGTCACGCAAAGCCAATGAAGAAAATGTTAAGGCTAGAAGAGAGATTGAGAACAAGATTTCTGAAAAGAAAGATTATCTTTTCAACATAGCTGATACTATTCAGAAGAATAATTCTGAAATATACGGCTATCAGAACGATATTGAGAGTGGCACAAGAGAAAGAAATAGACTTGCTGATGTTTGGAATAAGATTAAAAAAGAAAAGTTTGACGAGAATACAGCAGTTTGCCCTACTTGTCATAGAGAACTGCCAACAGAAGAAATTGAAAGCCTTAGAAGTTCATTTGAAAAGACAAAAGCTGATAGGCTGGCAAAGGTTGAAAAGGATGGATTAGAAGTTAAAGCAGACATTGATAATGCAAGAGATATGATATCTAAGTTAGAGGAATGTAACAAAGACAATATTGCCAATCAGAAGAAGCTGGAAAAAGAAGTTGCAGACCTTGAAAAGCAGTTATCAGAACTTCCACAGGAGATTGATATATCAGCCACCGAGGAATACAAGGCACTTGAACAGAAGATAGCAGAAAAAGAAGAAGCTATGCACAAGGCTAATGATATTTCGGCGATTAAGGCAGAATTAAAGTCACAGGAAACAGCTTTAAGGCAGCAGTTAGCAGAATGTGAAAGCCAGATTGCAAAGTCTGATACGGCAGCAGATGAACAGCGACTTGAAGAATTAAGGCAGATAAGGACTGATTCTGAACAGAATAAAGCTAATGCCGAGAAGATTCTTGATTTACTTGATGAACTAGACAAAGCAAAGAATGAAGCCTTGACAGAAGCAGTAAATAGTCATTTCGGTTTGGTTAAGTGGCAGTTGTTTGAATATGCTAAGAACGGCAATTACAAGAGCTGTTGCATACCTACAGTTGACGGAAAGAGTATCTTAACAACTATGAGCAACAAGGGTAACAGGATTTTAGGCAGAGTAGATATTTGTAACTCTATTCAGAAGATTAGTGGTATATCAGTGCCAGTCATTCTTGATGACACGGAAAACTTAGATAAAGCAAATCAGAAAAGGATTGCTGAAATGGTGGATAGTCAGTTGATTATGCTGATTGTCAATGATAGTGAGAAATTAGAGATTGTTGAGGGATAATATGACTTCTATATTAGAACGCTCATTCAATTTCAATGGCTTTAACTGTTATGTGATAATGCGGCACATGGGCGACAGCTGTTACAGATGTGGATATGTGCAGGTTTCTAAGAGGTTGCCTATCAATACAGCAAAAATAGATTGCCACGGCGGTATTACATATGCAAACAAAGAAGCACCTAGTCCACTTGAAATTGATAATAAAGATAAGTGGTATATCGGATTTGATTGCGCTCACGCATTTGATACTGCGGATTTTTGGACTGTGGATAGGGTTAGTGATGAATTAAGACAGATTGTCGGACAGATTTTAAGTGAAGAAAGTGAGGAATAATTATGGCAGAGAATACACAGTTAGTTGAATATGAATCAAATGGAGAAATGGTAAAAATTTCTCCAACAATGATAAGAAGATACCTTGTAAATGGCGGCGGTAATGTATCTGACGGAGAAGTAATGATGTTTATGTCATTATGCAGATACCAGCACTTAAATCCGTTTTTGAGAGAAGCATACCTTATTAAGTATGGAAGCAACGACCCAGCCACAATAGTTACTGGAAAAGATGTTTTTACAAAGAGAGCCAATGCAGACCCACGATATAAGGGAAAGAAAGCAGGAATTGTTGTAATTAAAAAGGACGGAGCTGTTGAAGAGCGAGAGGGAACAATGGTTTTACCTAACGAAACTATCGTAGGTGGCTGGGCAAAAATCTTTATTGACGGAAAAGAGGACGAGTATCAGTCGGTAGGTTTTGATGAGTATGCAGGAAGAAAAAAAGATGGTTCGCTTAACAGCCAATGGGCGAAAAAGCCAGCCACAATGATTAGAAAAGTAGCTGTTGTACAGGCTTTAAGAGAAGCATTTCCAGATAGATTTCAAGGGTTATATGCGCAGGAAGAATTTCAGAATATATCAGATGTGAAACTTGATACAGAAAAGGTTGTTGCTGATGAGATTAAAGAAAATGCAAATAGCGTTGATTTTGACGAAACAGACATTATCGAGGGTACAGCCACGGAAGCAACCGAAGAACAGGCAGAAGATAGCACATTACCACCATTTATGCAGGCAGAATAGGGGGATTGAGTATGAGAGTAATTTCACAAGACGGAACAATAGATGTTCCTTATGAAAATTTTGTTTTTTCAATATTAAATAATGGTGGGGGTTATGGAATTGTTGCGGTTAAAAATGTCGCAGAACCACCGGAAGTGTTTCTGAACAGTCTTATTGCAACTTATTCCACCGAAGCAAAGGCAATTAAGGCTATGGAAATGCTTAGAAAAGTGTATGAAAATAATGTGTTTTATCATTGCACAGCCAGTTCAAAGCGTTTTGAAGAAGTGCAGAGTATTTTGAGTGAGGAACAATTTCGGAAAGCTACAACAGAGTACTTCCAGTTCCCACAGGATGATGAAATCGAGGTGTAAATATGAAACAAAATCCAATAATAATTGCGTGCGAATTGTGCGGAAAGCCACAGCAAAAAGATGAATCACGTTCTAATGAAAATTGGAATGTTTATGACGCAAAAGCTGTTTGTGAGTGTGGTGGAAAATTCAAAATAATGTTAAGAGAAGATGCGGAGAAATTAAGGAATGAAGCTTAAATGTATTGCAACAGGAAGTACAGGAAATTGCTACACCTTAACTTCCGACAGTGGAGAAACACTTATCCTTGATTGTGGAATACCGATTAAGGAAATTAAAAAAGGCTTAGATTGGAATGTCAAAGATGTTGTGGGTGTGTTATGCACCCATAAGCACCTAGACCATAGCAAGTCAGTAGAAGATTTTGAAGCTATGGGAATACAGATACTTGCCCCATATTTAGGCGATAGTTGTAAACCAATAAATATGGGTGAATTTACAGTAAAGCCTTTTGATTTAACGACAATAGACGGAAATTGGACACATACAGACGCAAATGGCGAACCTTGCCCGATATACGGCTTTCTGATTACTCACAAGGAAATGGGGAAAATGCTTTACATTACCGATTGCGAGGTTGTCAAATGGAAGTTTAAAGGCATAAATCATATCCTCTTAGGTGTGAATTATGACAAGGATTTAATCGACAGAGATACAGGCAAAGCTAATCACGTTTTCAGAGGTCACTTATCAATTGACACAGCTTGTGATTTTGTTAAGGCGAATTATTCAGATAGTTTGCAGAACGTCATAATGTGCCATCTATCAAGTGAAAATTCTGATAAAGATAGTTTTATCGAGAAGATGAAGAAAGTTGCTTATGGGGCAAATGTAGACGTCGCGGTTGCAGGGAAAAGTTGGGATTTGAAAAATCCTAGCGAATGTCCGTTTTAGAAAGGAGCAGAAATGGAGAGATTAACAAGAAGAAGTGCTAACGGAACAGGTGTATATGCTACACCTAGTGGAGAACCTATCGAATGGGAAAACAATCGTCATAATGTGTTACAGAAATTAGCAGATTATGAGGACTTAGAGGAACAGGGCAGACTTGTGAAATTGCCTTGTAAGATTGGAGATGAGGTTTACAACATTACTTGGTGGGATGATGTTCAGGAAAAAGTAGTAGTAAAAGGAAAGGCATATTGCCGAACAGTCCATAAGCACAAGGTAACAAAGTCAACCTTCACTTGCTTTGATATAAATAATTTTGGCAAAACCGTTTTTTTAACAAAAGAAGAAGCCGAAGCAAAACTGAAAGAATTGAGAGGTAAAAATGAATAAACGAAAAGCAATACCTAAAAAAGTGAGACAATCTGTATATCTCATGTATAACGGACATTGTGCTTATTGTGGCACAGAAATAGCTTACAAAGATATGCAAGTAGACCATGCAACACCGCTTAGGATAGGTGGAGCAGACGACATTTCAAATTACATGCCAGCTTGTAGGAGCTGCAACCACTATAAAGCCACTTTAGATGTCGAGGGATTTCGAAGGTATCTTTCAGAAATACATAAAAGGCTTATGCGTGACAGCATACCTTATCAAGTGGCGGAGCGGTTTGGAATCGTAAAGCATTTGTCGGACGATGTGAAATTCTATTTTGAAGAATTTAGAGGTGGAGAATGAAAGTATTCAAATGGGATGATTACTATGATACAGAACATTGTCCTCATTGTGGCAGACTAAGGCTTGTGATAGCCCGTACAGAATATGGAACTAAAAGAGTTTGCGAAAAGTGCGGATGGTGCGTTGAGGATAATAACTACTTTGTGGAAGATGAAACAATCGAGGAAGAGAGGTAAGGAAATGGGTAATAACTGTAATTGTAAACACAATCACAACTCTAATTCAGATGAGCCTTGTTGCAGATGCGATAGCAGAAAGACCAATGCCGACAGAATAAGGAATATGTCGGATGAAGAGTTAGCAGAGTTTTTAGATATTGTCGGAGAAGATGGCATTTCATCACAGTATGCAGATGTTCCGTGTGATTGCTGTTGCGAAAAAACAGAATGCTCTAAATGTTGGAAAGATTGGCTTCAATCAGAAGCAGAATAGGAGAGAATATGGAAGATAGATATTTATACAAGGCAAAAAGGCTTGATAACGGAGAATGGGTGCAAGGATATTATGTAAAAAGTTTAGATATGTATGACAAAGAAGTTCATCTAATATTTGAACCTAACACAATGTTTTATTCTAACAGAGAGACAGACGGATGGTACAAAGTAGACCCAACCACAATCTGCCAATGCACAGGCTTGAAAGACAAGAACGGCAAGCTGATTTGGAAGAATGATATTGTAAAAGATATCTTCAGTGACACATGCGCACCAATTAAATATGGCAGTTATCAAAACTGTTTTGATAGCACAAAAACAGAGCATATCGGATTTTATGTAGACTGGTCAGGCAAGTATACTAAAAGATGCAGAAAAGATTTAGGTTATTGGATAAATATGGTTAATGCAAAGATTATCGGCAACATTTTTGACAATCCCGAGTTATTAGAAAGTGAGGAAAAGTAATGAACAGAGTAATTTTATGTGGGAGAGCTGTTAGAGAGCCAGAGATTAGATATTCACAGACAGTAAACGGAAGTATGGCTGTAGCAAGGTACACATTAGCTGTTGACAGAGCTTTTAAGAAAGAGGGCGAACAGGCAGCAGACTTTATTAACTGTATCGCATTTGGCAAGAATGGAGAGTTTGCAGAGAAGTATTTACGTCAGGGAACAAAGATAATTGTTGAGGGTAGATGGCAGACAGGCAACTACACTAACAGGGACGGACAGAAAGTCTACACTAATGATTGTGTTGTTGAAAGACACGAATTTTGTGAAAGCCGTGCTAATCAGCAGAATAATAGCAATGGAATTATGGGCGGTAATGCTAGTTCAGACAGCTTTATGTCAATTCCAGATGGCGTAGCAGACGAGGGATTACCATTTAATTAAAGAGGTGTGAGCATGACAGAGAATGAAGCAAACACAATCTTGAAAGCAGAAATAGCACATCATCCAGAGTGCTCAATTTTTGCAGAAGCGCTTGGCCTTGCAATAAAGGCACTTGAAGAAGTACAACAGTATCACGCAATCGGCACGTTGGAAGAATTACAGGATATGAAAAGCAATTATTTTGAAGCATTAAGTGATTGGCGTCAATATCGCAAGATTGGGACTTTGGAAGAGTGCCGGACGGCGAGAGAAAAACAGATGCCGAAGAAACCAACGCCTATTGACTATGAAAAATATATTGATGTGATAGATAACGCAAGATTTCTTAGAGGTGCGTATTGGTGTCCTAATTGCAAGTGTGCTGTAAAGAGTGGCTCTTTCTGTAGTGATTGCGGTCAAAAATTAGATTGGAGCGATGAAGAATGAGATTGATTGACGCAGATAAATTATTAGAGCTGATAAAAGAACAGAAAGAACGAGAGATAGGAGCGTACGCAAAAGGCATAAATGCTGGTCTGAATATCGTAAAGAGTATTATCAATGATGAAACACAAACTCCAACTGCCTATGATATAGATAAAGTTGTGGAACAGTTGAAAACAGACTCTTCTGTAAAACTGTATGGAAGTGGCAACAGCAATAATTATCTTATTCCTCTTGAAAAGGCAATAGAGATAGTAAAGGCAGGTGGCAATTCTTGAGTTATCAGAACATAGCGAGAGCCAAGGCAATTGAGAAAAAGAGTTATATAGGGCAGAAAATAGGAAGACTTTATATTGTTGGCAGGGCAGATGACATTGTATATCCAAGCGGGCAAAGAGCGATTGTTTATAATTGCTTGTGTGATTGTGGAAATAAAGCAATGGTAAGAAAATCACAGATTATCAATGGGAACACAAAGTCTTGTGGCTGCATTCAAAAAGAAATAATCGGCTCATTGAATAGAACTCATGGACTTTCAAATAAGTGTGGCCGGTTGTACCCATTATGGAAAAGTATTAAATATCGTTGCTATTGTAAAACCTCTCGTGATTATAAGAATTATGGCGGTAGAGGAATAGTGATGTGCGATGAGTGGAAAGATGATTTTCAATCTTTTTATGAGTGGGCGATTGACAATGGTTACAAAGAAGACAAGACAGATAAAGGCATAAATATATTAACTATAGATAGAATAGATGTTAATGGAAATTATTGTCCTGAAAATTGTAGATTTGTCACTAACGAGGTGCAAGCTAAAAATAAGAGGAATAGCATTTTAGAAGAAGATAGGTATAGAATCTGTCCTGTTTGTGGAAAAAAGTATAGAGTTTCAAAAAGGAACGGAGCAAAAACTTGTAGTTATGAATGTGGTTTTAAGTTAAGAAGCAAAACGCACCCGAATACAAAGGATTACACGAAAATCTGTCCTATATGTGGGAAAAGGTTTAATGCCAAAAGAGGAGGGCATTTTAAAAATGCTGTGTATTGTAGTCGAAAATGCAAGGATTTATCGTGTTCTCCGATTTGGGAATATAACGGAGAATCTCACAGAGCTATTGAGTGGGCTGAAATAGTAGGTATAAATACACATTGTTTATTGCATAGAAAGGATTTAGGTTGGACTATTGAAGAGATATTAACAACACCATTAGGAGGTAAGAGAAATGCCAAGCGTAAATTATAAACAATTATATGCCATAAAAAGCAAAAATAAAGAACGTATATTAAAAGTTTGCCCTGGCATGGAGCACAAGAGTGGCATTTATTTCTACACTAGGACCGATGAAAACGGAATATCGTACTTTTATATCGGTCAAAGCGTAGATTGCTTAGAACGTAGTATATCACACTTGACAGGCTATCAGCACATAGATTTATCAATCAAGAAAAGAGGATTCTATAGCGAAAACAATCCTTATGGTTGGAAGTTGAATGTTATGTACTATCCGAAAGACAAGCTTGACGAAATGGAGCAATATTGGATTTTGGAATACACAAAAAGAGGTTATCAGTGCAGATATAACAAGACGGCTGGCGGTCAAGGAGAGGGCAAGGAGAAGATAAATGAATTTAAGCCCTCTAAAGGCTACGGAGACGGCATACAGCAAGGCAAAAAGGTGTTAGCGAGGGAATTATCGTCTATCGCAGAAAAACACCTTAAAATCGAAATTAGAGACGATAAGAAGCACAATAAGGTATCGCAGAAACAATATGAGAAGTTTATGGATTTATTGAAAGCGGGTGATTCAGAATGAGTAACAATGCGAATATAGTAATATCACAGGCTTTAATGATGAGAATTAAAGATTATGCAGAAAGAGCATTGGATAGAAAAGATGTAACAGTTGATATAGCTATGAGTGAAATACGCTATACGGTTGACGCTTATGACGAATATTTTCAGACAGGCAGAAAACCACAGTAACTAACTAAAAATCAAAGAAAGGAATAGGTTGTGCGCACATAAAACCGAGGTTTCCTTTTGGTAGATTTAGAATGAAAGTACATTGTTTATTTGAACAGTCAGGAACATTCAAGAACGCTTTCAAGAAGTATGGAATTGAAGCCTACGACTATGATATTCAGAATGAATTTAACGAAACTGATTATATTACAGACCTTTTTAAAGAGATAGAGGAGGGGTATCAAGGCGAGGCAAGTTTGTTTGATAGGATAAGCCCTGATGATTTGATATTTGCATTTTTCCCTTGCATAAGGTTTGAAAATCAGATAATGCTGTGGTTCAGAGGACAGTCGGCAAGTCAGAAAAAATGGTCTTTAGAAGAAAAATGCGAATTTGATATGAATTTGCTTAAAGAAGTTTCGCTTATGTATGATTTGGTAAACAAAATGTTTATTATCTGCATAAGAAAAGGGTTGAAGTTAGTAATGGAGAACCCTTATTCAGAAGAGCATTTTTTAAGACGATATTGGTGCTATTCCCCAGCGGTAATTGACAGAGATAGGAGAGATAGCGGAGATTACTTTAAAAAGCCTACACAGTATTGGTTTTTGAATTGCGAGCCACAGAACAATCTTATTTTTGAGCCAATTAGTTATAACGCTATCGAATGTAAGGACGCTATAAGGACAATGTCAAAAGAACATTATACAAAAACAGGGGCGGACAATAAGAAAACAGCAAGGTCAATGATACACCCACAATATGCAGATAGATTTATTAGGCAATATATTCTTGATGAAGAGATATGGAGAGGTAAATAATGAAAGACGAAACAAAGCAGGAAATACAGATTCTACTTGACCTACTCAAAGGCAGTCTTACAAGAAATGGTGTAAGTATGGCAACGGACAATAGCGGCAACTTGATGTTCTTTGATACATCTGCCTATGTCAGAAGTAAAGGCAAGGAATTTGACGGATTCAGAGTTAATATCAATGATTTAGTGAAGTAACAGTGTGACAGAACTTGAAGAATAGGAGCAATAATATGGCAATATATAGAAATGTTCAATTATCATTTTGGACTGACAACAAGGTTGAAGATGATTTTACGCCAGAGGACAAGTATTTCTACATATATTTGCTAACAAATCCACAGACAAATATATGTGGGTGTTATGAGGTTAGTTATTCGCAAATGACAAGGCAGACAGGTTATAACAAAGATACTATTATCAGACTATTAGAAAGGTTTGATAAGGTACACAAGGTTATTAAGTTTGATTCAGAAACTAAAGAAGTGCTGATATTACATTGGTATAAGTATAACTGGAGCAAATCAGAGAAAGTCTTGGCAGGGGTTTTAGG
>CDZH01002193.1_pt1 | contig 43025 bp, 41 predicted proteins | sample 557721 | NCBI WGS metagenome assembly CDZH01 (sample SAMEA3182062, study PRJEB8094) | gut metagenome | biome: human; feature: gut; material: Stool; isolation source: human stools | place: Canada | collected 2013-01-14 | reverse complement strand
CTACGTCCCGAACCCTCAATATACCGTGATCTCGGGAACCGTTGCCCATCAGAAGGACGGCGGCTTGCTGATGAGCACGTCCACCGGAGAACCAACGGAGGACTATATCCTGTGGACGGAGGGCGTTATGATCCTGGACGCCGTCAGCGGCGAGCCGGTAGATGCAAAGTCCATCAAGGACGGCAGCACCGTCTATGCGTGGCTGGGGGCGCAGACTGCCGTGACCATGAGCCTGCCCCCACAGGTCACGCCGGAACTGCTTCTGGTGAATGTCCCGGCGGACTACAAGGTTCCTCAGTACGATGTGATCGTCCGCGCTACTGTTATCATGGCGGGAATTCCCCATTACAGCGGCATGGATATCACCCTTTCCGACGGCACGGCGTATCAGGTGTGGGAGGATGCACAGATCACGCCCTATCTCACCCGCAACCGCGTCACCTATCAGGATCTGCTGCCCGGCACCCGAGTGCTGATGTGGGCCGATGACAAGGGCCAGGCCAGCAAGGTCATTGTATTTCCTTACGAGTACAAGGGAAGCATTTCCCTGGACGGCTACGGGCGGCTGTATGTCAACAGCGTCGTGGCGGCGGAGCCCTCAGCCCTGCGTCGGCCCTACGGGGATGAACGGCTGTATGTACCCATCCGGGCGGTGGCGGAAGCCGCCGGGTATGACGTTTCCTGGGATAAGGAGTTCGGTGTCACCGTAAAGGACGGCAGTGATATCCTCTTCCAGATCTGCCCGGACACCAAACTGGCCCACGGTCCTGCCGCGGCTGACCGGCACAGCCTTGCCGGCCCCTGCCTCATCGCCAACGGCGTTACCTATCTGGAGGCCGGGGATCTGGCCCACCTGTTAGGAATGTTCTACGGCGGCTGACGGCAATTATTACAAACATGATATGAAAAAGCCCCCTGCTGAGATTTTCTCAGCAGGGGGCTTTTACTGTCTGGACGGGCTGAATCTGGGGAAAATCCGCTTCGGCGGGATCACACATAGTCATACAGTCCCCGGACGGAGACCTCTCCAGAGGTCAGAGTCTCCGTGGAGCCGTCCTCCCAGCGGACGGTCAGACCAAAGTCATCGGAAATACCTGTGGCGGTGCCGATGCGCTCTCCTGCACCGGAGATGACCTTTATCGGATTGCCCACCGTCAAGCAGTCCCGGCGAAAATGGTCCAGATAGGCGGCGTTTTGGGCAGGGAAGTCGTCATATAACGCATTCAGCGACCGGATCACCCGGGCGGCCAGCTCCGTCCGGTCCGGGGCCGTTCCGAGGGCCTGCGCCAGAGAAATGGCGATGGGGGCTACCTCCGGGCCGAAATCGGCTTCATCCTGACTGACGTTGATCCCCGCGCCGATGATGACGCAGGAGAATTCACCGCTCTCCGCCTCCCATTCCAGCTCCGTCAGGATGCCGCAGAGCTTTTTCCGGTTCAGCACCAGATCGTTGGGCCACTTGATGCCGGGGCGGACGCCGCAGACGGACTCCACCGCGTCGCAAAGCGCTACGGCGGTCCAGGCTGTCAGGGTGCTGATTTCAGAGAGCGGGCACTGGGGGCGGAGGGCCGCCGATAAATACAGCCCCTTCCCGGCGGGGGACACAAAGCTCCGTCCCCGGCGCCCCCGGCCGCCGGTCTGCTGGTCTGCCAGAATCACCGTTCCATCTACGGTGCCGCTGACTGCCCGCCGCTTCAATTCGTTGTTAGTGGAGTCGATGGTGTCAAAGCACAGCAGCTCCCGACCGATCCGACAGTCCCGAAATTGCTCCGCTAATTCTTCAGGGCGGAGCCGCGCTGTCACGCGGGTCAGGCGGTAGCCCCGGTTGGGGACGGATTCAATACCGTAGCCCTCTTGCCTTAACTGCTCCACAGCCTTCCACACCGCCGCCCGGCTGACACCGGCCTGTCGGCTGATAGCCTCGCCGGACAGAAATTCCTCTGTATGCTCCCGCAGGAGTTTTAAAACGATTTGCTTCGTCATGGTACATCCCTCCAACGATACTATACGGCGTCCATGCCGGATTGTCAACCTGGTTTTCACAAATGGTTGACAATCGAGACCGCGTCTGCTACACTTTAGGCGCATCAAACCGAAAAGGAGCTTTTCATTATGAATCATCATGATATGACCCGCAATATGGTCCTCGCCGCCCTGTTTGCAGCCCTGACCGCCATCGGCGCTTTCTTACAGATCCCCACAGGCACCGTACCCATTACGCTGCAATTTCTGTTTACCGCATTGGCCGGTCTCCTGCTGGGGTGGAAGTGGGGAGCCATTTCTCAACTGCTCTATGTGGGCATCGGACTGCTGGGTCTGCCGGTCTTTACGCAAGGTGGCGGCATCGGCTATGTGCTTCAGCCCAGCTTCGGCTTTTTGCTGGGGCTGATCCCCGCCGCCGCCGTGATCGGCGCGCTGACTGCCCGCCGCACCGGTTATCTGAACATTCTGGCGGCGGTTCTGGTGGGAGATCTGATCCTCTACGCCGTGGGAGTCCCCTATATGTATCTCATCCTGCACGTTTATATGCAGTCTGCCAAGACCTTTCCTGCGCTGCTGGCGGCCATGCTGGTGTATGTGCCCGGCGATACGCTGAAGATCATTGTGGTGACAGCGCTGGCGCCGGTCCTCCGCCGGACCCTGGCAAAGGCGGTGCCTAACCTGTAAAAACGAGGTCATCCGCCTTTGAAAACGGTAGAATGAAAGGCGCCCTCTTGCTATCCGAAGCCGGGTGTGATAAAATATTTTATCAAATTTTGAGAATTCGGCGGGAGGGCTGTCTATGAATCGCATTAGCAAGGAAAACTATTATCTGGATATTGCCGAGACCGTCTTGGAGCGGGCTACCTGCCTGCGGCGGATCTATGGCGCCATCATCGTGAAAAACGACGAGATCATTTCTACGGGCTACAACGGCGCCCCCCGGGGGCGGGCCAACTGCGTGGATATGGGCTATTGCTCCCGGGAAGCTATGAAGGTACCCCGCGGCGAGCGGTACGAGCTGTGCCGCAGCGTCCACGCCGAGGCCAACGCCATCATCTCTGCCTCCCGCCGGGACATGGCGGGCGGCACTATCTATCTGGTGGGCCGCAACGCTGCCACCGGGGAGCTGCTGAATGACGCTACCTCCTGCCTTATGTGCCGCCGCATGATCATCAATGCGGGTCTGGACCGGGTGGTGATCCGCCGGACGGAAACGGAATTCGAGGTGGTCCCCGTGGAGGCGTGGATCGCGGAGGATGATCTGCTGACCCCGGAAAATGTGGTCATGGACCTGAAATGAGCAGGAGATCTGCGGAAAGGAAGTCGTTTCGTTGAAGGCGGGACTTGTTACCTTCTATCATATCCACCATTACGGCGCTTTGCTTCAGGCGGCGGCCACGGAGCGGGCTGTGGAGCGCTTTGGCTGGGACTGTGAGATCATTGACTACTTCGTCAATCAGGACAACGCCTTGTTCAAGCGGCCCACCGGCTTGGGTTCCGCCGCCCATGACGCTCACACGGCCCTGCACTATCAGGCGCTGTCGGAGCGTTACCGGCGGTTTGAGAAGTTCAGCCGGGACCATCTGCGGATCTCGGATCGCCGCTATGGGCGCTTTGACGAGCTGGCCGAGGGGCCGCTGCCCTATGACCTGATCCTCTCCGGCAGCGACCAGATCTGGAACCCCAAGATCTTCCCGGACGGCCGGTTCGACCCGGTGTTTTTCGGTACGTTTTCCCAGAAGCGCCGCATTGCCTACGCACCATCCTTCGGCGTGCCCACCATTCCGGAGGGGATGCAGGCGGAGCTGAAGGGCTATCTGGACGGCTTTTCCCACCTCTCCGCCAGGGAGACTCAGGGGAGCGCCATCATCCGGGATATCGCCGGGAAGGACGCCCCGGTGGTGCTGGACCCCACCCTGCTGCTGACGGCGGACCAGTGGGACTCCATGGCCGATCACCCGGCCAATTACCCCAAGGGCGGCTACATCCTCTGCTACTGCATCAGCCGTCCCGGCGCGCTGACGCCCTATCTGGAACGGCTCCATCAGGAGACGGGACTGCCGGTGGTGCAGCTTTGCGGCATCCGCCAGAAGGTCCATCCCAAGGCGAAGCAGATCATGGATGCCGGCCCGGCGGAATTTTTGGGCCTGTTCCAGAATGCCGCCTATGTTGTCACCAATTCCTTCCATGGCACGGTATTCTCCGTCCAGTTCCATCGGCCCTTTTTCACCACAGTCTCCCCAGCGGAGCTGTCCGCCCCGGAACGGTCCCGGACGGTGAGCATCCTGAGCCGGTTGGGTCTTGCCAACCGGGTCATCGGTAAGGGGGATACGGCGGAGCTGCTGGACCCCGTTGACTGGGAAGCTGCCGAAGCGGCTTTGACTGCCGCCCGGAAGGATTCTCTGAATTATTTGCAGGCAGCGCTGGAAGACCGGCCCTATGCGCCGGAAGCGCCGCTTTCTCCTCAGAGCTTTGCCCCGAAGCTGGCAGAGCGGAGCCGCTGCACCGGCTGTACCGCCTGCGCCGCAGGCTGTCCCCATGACGCCATTACGATGGTCCGGGACAAAACTGGCTTTGATTTCCCGGAAGTGGATCTGGAAAAATGCGTCCATTGCGGACGCTGTACCCGGCTGTGCCCAGTTTTGCAGGAGCGCGGTCCGGCGGCTCATCTGCCCGCTGCCTTCGCCGCCTGGAACCGGGATGACGCCGTCCGGAAGGACTCTACCTCCGGCGGCGCGTTCACTGCCATTGCGGAATATGTGCTGGAGGGCGGCGGCGTGGTATACGGCGCTGCCATGGACGGCCATCAGCATCTGCGGCACATCCCCTGCTTCCGGAAAGAGGATCTGTGGCGGCTGCGGGGAGCCAAGTACGTTCAGAGCGATCTGGACGGCGTGTTCCGGGAGATCCGGGAGGTGCTGAAGACCCGCCCGGTGCTGTTTTCCGGTACACCCTGTCAGGTGGATGGGCTGTACCGCTTTTTAGGGTGCCGCCCGGAAAATCTCACCACCTGCGATCTGGTGTGCCACGGCGTACCCTCCCCCGGTGTGTGGGAGGACGAGGCCCGGTTTATCGAAGGAAATAAACGGCGGCGGCTGGCAAATGTCCGCTTCCGCAATAAGGTAGAGGGGTGGAAAAACAGCCACTTTACCGCTGTATATGACGATGGCACTGCGGATTCCGCACCCTTGTTTGCCACCGGCTTTGGCCGGGCCTTTGGCCGAGCGCTGTTCCTGCGTCAGAGCTGCCACGATTGCCAATATACAAATCTGAACCGTCCCGGCGATTTTACGTTGGGGGATCTGTGGGGCCTGCGGCCGGATGAGTTTCCGGAGCAGCAACACGCAGGCGTCAGCCTGCTGCTGGTGAACACACCCCACGGCAGCTACCTCTTCGACCAACTCAAGCTGAACTGCCAGCCCTTCCCGGTGGAGCGGGCCGTGGCGGGAAATCCCCGGCTGGCACGGCCCATCGGCCCGGCGGCGGACCGGGCATCATTCTTCGCCAGCTATGCGGTAGAGCCTTTTGAGGAGGTCCGCAGACAGTTTTTCCGGTTTCCCAGTCTGCCGGTGCGGGCGGCGGGAAAGCTGCTGTCTCCGGAGGTCAAGGCGAAGCTGAAGGCCAAGTTGCACAGATGATTTTCACACAAAAAAGCACGTTCTCTTTTTGAAAGAGAACGTGCTTTTTTCAGGCCAGCGCCACGATGAGCCAGGCAAGGCCGATAGTCCCGGCGCCGATCAGGGTGTATACGATGGGGTTCAGGGTCCGCCACCGGTTGGAAAAGCGGCTGGTCCCGCTGGACGCGTAATTGTGGGCCACCCGTCGGGCTTCCTCCACCAGCTCCCGGGAGGTGATCCCTTCTCCCGCCGCGTCATTGCGGACGATGAAGATGGCCTGTTCAAAAAAACGATGCTCCGGCGCGTCTACCACCACGACCCGCCGGGAAATGCCTTTTACCATGCGTGCTGTCCTCCTCAGTTGATCTGTTTCCATTTTCCCGCAAGGGAGGGAAGTCTATACCAACCAACAGCGGCTTTTTGAAAATTTTCCTCATACCGGCTGCTCCGACTCCGGCAAGCGGTAGAGCACCTGCACGGCGCAGTCATCCTGCAGCCGCTCCCGGCGGATACTTTCAGAGAGGATCAGATTGGCCAGCGTCTGAGGATCGTCCCCACCCCAGCCCGCCAGCAGGTCTTGGAGCCATTCGTCACGGCTGGGGTCTGCCACGCCGTCGCTGATCATCACGGCGAAGCTGCCGGGCTCCAGCGTCACGGTGGTTATATCCGGTGCGGCAGGAGTGCCCCGCAGTCCCACCGGCAGGCTGCTGCCGGTGATCCGGCGGACGGCGCCGTTCTTTTTCAGATAGCTGGGGGCGGCACCGAACTTGTAGAAGGTGGCCTCCGAGCCCTTCAAAACGCACAGATCCACCGTGGTAAAGCTGCCGGTCTCCGCACCCCGGAGGGCCATAGCGGAATTCAGGGTGGTGAGGGCGGCCTCCGGCTGGATATCCGCCTCCAAAAACTGCCGCAGCAGCCGGCAGGTGAGGGAGGACTCCCGCCGGGCGGCGTCCCCGCTGCCCATACCGTCCGCCAGCAGCAGGCACCAGAGGCCGCTGTCCGTGCGGAAGGCCTCCATGGTGTCGCCGCAGACCATTTCCCCCTCCTTGGGCCGCAAAGCCGCGCCGATAACGCAGGCAGGGATCTCTCCAAAGGCGGGGGCCGCCCCGCTGAGACCGGCGGCCGCCGCCGTCAGCAGGTCCGACAACTGGGCGTATTGCCCCTTGGCGCTGCGGCGCGTTTCTTCCAGTTGGCGGCGGTACTGCTTCCGCAGCAGAAAGGCCGACAACTCCCCATTGATGGCCTGCAGCAATTCTGACAGATGGATGCAGCGGTCGGCGAAGTGAACGGGGAAGTCCTTGGCCTTGGCCTTTCCGCGCTCGAGGAGGTAGGGAGTAGCGTCATTGAGGGCGTTGAAGGTGGCGGTGTATTCCTTTTGCCAGCACAGTTCGCACAACGCGCACCCACGGCATACCTTTTCCGCCGCCCGGTCGAAGATGACGGCGGGATTCTCCTCTTGTGGCGGCGGGGTGCGGCTCATGCTGTCATATAGCTCCCGGAGCGCCTCCGCTGCCCGGTTGAGATGGGTTTTCAGGGCCGTGCGCTGGGCAATGTCCGGGGCCGCTTCCCGCAGAAGCCGCTTTCCGCCGAAGATCCGCCGGGGCAGGGCTAAAAACAGCAGGGAACCGGCCACCGTTTCCAGAAGAAGCGTCTGGGCCAACTCCTCCCGGGAGGTCAGCATGGCCGCTGCTGCTCCGGAAAAGAAGGCAAGCGCAGCCATGCTTCGCCGTCTGCATTTCGCGGCGCACAGTCCCGCCACGCCGTAGGCGGCGGTGAATAGCCCGCTGGTTCCGGCAGAGAGATCCGTGATGAGTCCCAGTCCCAGCCCCGCCGTCACGCCGGTCATGGGACCTTGATCATAGGCAGTGTAGGCCAGCAGGGCACACAGCAGGACCCGGCCCACGGAGACATTCAAGATGGTCAGGTCTCCTAAAGCCAGCGTCAGGGCCGCCCCTAAAAACAGCAGCCCCTCCGGGGCCAGCCGGTCCTCCTCCGGCTGGAACAGCCGGGTGAAGAAGTGGGCGGAAACGCCTGTCAGGGCCGATGCTGCGGCACAGGGGGCGGCGTGGCTCAGCGGGTCTAAGGATTGCAGCACATAAATACCGCCCACCGCCAGTACCATCCCGGCCGCCAGCACCGGCAGCACCCAGGGCTTTTGCAGAAAGGCAGTGTCCCGGAACGCCGTGGCGGCAGTCAAGATCAAAATGCCTACGGCGGCCAAAGCCAGGACCTGCTGAAAGTCCAGAAACAGCAGCGCTCCCGTCACGCCGCCCAGCAGTGCCGCTGCCCCGTCTGCCCCCGGTCCGGCTGCCGCTATGCAGCCCAAGGCAAAGGGGGCATAGCCGCCGGCGGTCTGGCTGGCGGTGAGGGCCGCCGTCAGGAAAAAGCGGATGCCCCAGTTCAGCCACCGGCCGGACTGGAGTCGTTGGATGCTCATAGAACCGTACTCCATGAAGGATTCCTCCTTTTGTGTAAAGCTGATGATATAGTCCCAGTTTACAGCCTGTCCGGGAAGAAAAGCGTCGCAAACAGGATCGGGGGACGCAATTTCTGTTATCCTTGCATTTTTGCCGAAAATCCGCTAAACTATTGAAATCAATGTGCTGTGGAAAGGGGTGTGCGTCATGCGCATCGGAACTGTGGAGATCTCCTCAAAATTAGCGCTGGCTCCTATGGCGGGGGGGACGGATGCCGCTTTCCGGCAGATCTGTTCCGAGCTGGGAGCGGGCTACACCATTACGGAGTTGATCTCATCCAAGGCTCTGTGCTACCATGACAAAAAGACCTTTTCCCTGCTGACCCAGTTTCCCGGAGAGCATCCCGCCGCTGTGCAGATCTTCGGCAGCGACCCCGTCTGTATGGCGGAGGCCGCCCAGATCGCCATGGAACACACCGGGGCGGATATTTTAGATATCAACATGGGCTGTCCCATGGGTAAGATCGTCAACAACGGTGACGGCGCGGCACTGATGAAGGATCCGGAGCTGGCGGGACGCATCGTGGAGGCGGTGGTGAAGGCCCTGCCCGGCGTGCCGGTCACGGCCAAGTTCCGCCGGGGCTGGGATCTGGGTCACTGCAACTGTGTGGAGTTTGCTCAGACTCTGGAGCAGGCGGGAGCGGCTGCCGTAGCGGTCCATGGCCGCACCCGGGCGCAGGTCTACGGCGGCACCGCCGACTGGAACTGCATCCGGGCGGTGAAGGAGGCTGTGTCCATCCCCGTCATTGCCAACGGCGACATCTGGAAGCCGGAGGACGCGGAGCGTATTCTGCTCCACACCGGAGCGGACATGGCCATGATCGGCCGGGGCTGCTTCGGAAATCCCTGGATCTTCCAGCAGGCCAAAGCCGTGCTGGAGGGACAGCCGGTGCCTCCGCTGCCGCCGCTGGCAGAGCGGTGCGAGACCGCCGTGCGGCAGATCCGCATGGCTGCAAGCTACAAGGGCGAGCGGGTGGCGGTGCTGGAGGCCCGGAAGCAGTATTGCTGGTATCTCAAGGGGATCCCCCATGCCAATTACTATAAGGAACAGATCGTACAGATGAATACCCTGGAGGATGTTGACCGCATTACGAAAGGCATCCAACGGGATCTGCGGGATTAGGAGGGGCCATGAACGATCAGGAACACAACTTGATACAAGCGGCTCGGAACGGCGATCAGGCGGCCTACGGAGAGCTGGTGCAGCAGTACCAGAAGCGGGTGTTCGCCCTTGCGGTGCGGATGTGTCCCACGCCGGAACTGGCGGAGGAGGCGGCGCAGGAGGCATTCCTCGCCGCGTGGCAGGGACTGCCCTTTTTTCGGGGGGATTCTGCCTTTGCCACATGGCTCTACCGGCTGACCTCCAACGCCTGCGTGGATCTTCTGCGGAAGGAAAACCGCCATCAGGGACCGTCCCTGGACGATGAGGCCGTCAGCGCCGAGGTGCCGGACCCCACCCCCACGCCGGAGAAGGCGGTGGAGCAGCAGGAGCTGCGCCGGCAGATCGAGGCGGGACTGCAAACGCTGTCCCCGGAGCACCGGGAGGTGCTGATCCTGCGGGAGATCCAGCAGCTAAGCTACGATGAGATCGCCGACGTTTTATCGCTGGACCTGGGGACGGTAAAATCCCGGATCAACAGGGGACGGCGGCAATTACGGGAATTTTTGCTGAAACAGGGGAACTTTTTATCGTCCGCTGCGTCTAACAAAACAGAAAGGGGGCTGTGAAATGAATATCCATGAAAACACCGCCCTGCTGGACGCCTTTGTGGACGGCGAACTGACCAGTGAAGAAATGATTTCCGTCCAGTCCCATCTGGACGAGTGCCCGGAGTGCCGGGCCTATGTGGATGACGCGCTGGCGATCCGGGCGTCCTTCCCCACGGAGGACGATGCGGAGCTGCCGGCAGATTTTGCGGAAACGGTGATGAAGGCTGTGGCGGAAACGCCTCAGTCCCGGCCTAAGAAGCGGCAGCCCTGGGGCAAGCTGGCGGCGGCTGCCGCGTGTCTGGCGGTGATCGTACTGATGCAGCACGGCACGTTGGGCAGCATCAGCGGCAGCAGCAATACCTCCGCTGCCTGTGATACGGCCCCGATGGAGGCCGCCGCAGCGGAAAGTGCTCCCGAGGAACGGTGCCTGACCGCCGCTGGCGGGGACAACGGCTCGGACAGCTTTGCCGATACGAACACAGAAAGCAAAAAGACAGATGTGTATTATGCCTGCGCTCTGCCGCCGGATCAGACCACTATGGAGAATGACAGCGCGGCAGCTATGACCGACGGTTCCTCCGATCAGGATGACCTCCCCACGGTGACGGTCAGCAAATCGGATCTGGGTGAGCTGCTGGATGACCGGGAACCCACCGAGGTAAAGCCGGGTGTGTGCCGATATCTGCTGACCCGGCAGGAGTTTGAGAATCTGGCGGCGAAGCTGGCCGACCGGGGTGTGACACTGGAAACAGAGGACACCGACAGCGACCAGATCTGGCTGGAAATGTTCGACGAATGAACCGCGTAAACGGAAATGCAGAAAAAGCAATGCCGCAAGGCATTGCTTTTTTGTTTGAACTATGCTATACTGCCTTTTCGACAGGTGCCATCTCCCTGTCCAAGCGCCTTTGACCGGGCGTTCGTTCGGCAAGCCAACATAGGCCCGCCGTTCTCTAAACAAAAAAATGGAGGTTTTTTTATGTCCAAATGGTCTACCCGGCAGATCGCTACTGCTGCCATCATCGCCGCACTTTACACGGTGATGTCCCTGCTGTCCTCAATTTTCGGCCTGACCTACGGCCCCATCCAGTGCCGCTTTTCTGAAGCACTGACGGTGCTGCCCTTTTTCCTGCCGGAGGCGGTCCCCGGCCTGTTTGTGGGGTGTCTGGTGACAAATTTGATGAGTACCGTTGGCCCGTTGGATATCATTTTCGGCTCCATGGCCACGCTGCTGGCAGCGCTGTGGACGGCGAAAATGCCCAACAAATTTTTGGCGACCCTGCCGCCGGTGATCTGCAACGCCGTCATCATTGGCGCAATGATCGCGTGGTATGAGGGCGGCTTCTCCGCCCAGTTCCCCGCCCTGTTTGCCTACAATGCCCTGACGGTGGGCATCGGTGAGGCCATCGCCTGCTGTGTGCTGGGACTGCTCCTGCTGGAGGTCATGCCCCGGATCCCTGCCCTGCGGGGACGGCTGGCAGTCCGGTAAAGCCTGTATACAAAAAGAATCCGCTTTGACATCATGTCAAAGCGGATTTTTTCGTATGTGCTGCTGAAATGATAAGCAAATCAGGCTTTGCTTGCGAAATAGGCCCGGGCGTCATCAGCGTTCCGCTGGATCTCCGCCTTCAGAGCGTCCAGAGAGTCGAAGCGGATCTCGTCCCGGAGCCGCTTGTAGAATTCCACCCGGATGGACTGGCCGTAGAGATCCCCGTCAAAATCCAGCATCCAGGATTCCACCGTCAGGTCGCTGCCGTTGTTGACGGTGGGGCGGGTGCCCACATTGGTAACGGCGGCATAGCTGCTGCCGTCCATAAGGCAGACACGGGCGATATAAACGCCGTCTCCCGGCACCAGTACATGAGGGGGCGGCACCAGATTCACCGTGGGGATGCCGATGGTGTGGCCGATGCGGCGGCCGTGCCGCACCGTCTGGGTCAGGATATGGGGATGGCCCAGATACTCCATGGCCCGCTCCACCTGTCCAAGGCTTACCAGACGGCGGATGTAGGTGGAGCTGACGGTGATGCCGCCGACCGTGACCTCCGGGATAATGTCGCAGCCAAGACCCAGCTCGGCGCACTTGCTTTTCAGCAGTTCCGGAGTGCCTTGGTTCTTGTGGCCGAAGCGGTGGTCATGACCGGCCACCAGATGGACGGCGTGATACCGCTTGATGAGAATTTCCGTTATGAAATCCTCCCAGGAGGTAGTCATCATCTCCTTGTTAAAGGGAACCATGATGACATCATCGATGCCGTAGAGACTTTTGGCCAGCCAGGCCCGGTCCTCCGGGGAGTTGATGAGGGGCACCGGTACGCCGGTGACTACCTCCTTCGGCGGCTGCGCCCAGGTGAACACCGCAGAGCGGACGCCCCGGCGCCTGGCTTCCTCCACGGTGCGGCGCAGCAAGGCGCCGTGGCCCAGATGGACCCCGTCGAAAAAGCCCAGAGCAATGACTTTTGGTTGAATGGACATGGTTTTATGCTCCAAAAAAGTTCTTGATAGATGTCAGTGTGCCGTTTTCGGCACAAGAAAGACAGAGAAATTCACCGTTTTTGCCATGGACCCGATAGGTGCCGTCCGCCAGCTCCGGCACCGTAATGGGGTTGCCGTTGCGGACCCGGGCTTCCTTGCCTGGAGAGGGCAGGGTGTAGAGGGGATAGGCCGTGAACATGGATTCCACAGGCCGCAGCAGAGCTTCTCCTTGGGCCTGTACATCCTCAAGGGAGACTGCCTCCGCCAGTGTGTACCCGGCGGCCATGGTGCGGCGGAGACTGAACATAGTGCCGCCGCAGCCCAGCGCTTGCCCGATGTCATGGCACAGCGTCCGCAGATATGTTCCCTTGGAGCAGCGGCAGCGGAGCAGATAGTCCGTCTCGCTGACCTGTTCCAATAGCTCTAACTCAAAAATGGTGATATTGCGGGGCTTCCGCTCTACCTCCTTGCCCTTTCGAGCCAGATCATAGAGCTTTTGGCCGTTGATCTTGATGGCGGAATACATGGGCGGGATCTGCGCGATAGGGCCGGTGAAGCGGGGGAGGACGGCTTCCAACGCCGCCCGGTCCACAGTGACGGGATGGGTCTCCAGCGTTTCCCCGGACGTATCCTGGGTGTTGGTGACCAGCCCCAGCCGCAGACCGGCAATATACTCCTTTTCGCCGTTTTCCGCGAATTCTACGGCACGGGTAGCCTGTCCCACAAACACCGGCAGAACGCCGGTGGCCATAGGATCCAGCGTGCCGCCATGGCCTACCCGCTTTTCCTTCAGGATCCCCCGGATCTTGGCGCAGACATCCATGCTGGTCCAGCCGGAGGGTTTATCGATTATTACAATGCCGCTGGCCATAGGCGGTTCCTCATTTCTTGAAATCCGGGACGATCCGGGCGATGGCGTTCAGCATTTTTCCTTCGGCCTCCGCCTGGGTAACGCCCTCCAGCGTGGCTCCGGCGGCGCGGGCATGGCCGCCGCCACCCAACAGACGGCAGACCTCCGTAGCGTTGACCCGCTCGCCAGTACGGAGAGAAAACTTCCAAACACCGTCTCCCAGCTCCCGCATGGTCACGGCGCAGTCCACCCCCTGGATCTGGGGGCCTAAAGCGGAGAGGTCCTCCGCATCGCTCTCCGTGGCGTGGAATTTTTCCAGCAGAGACTGGGGAACAGACAGCACCGCCGTCCGGTTGTTGTCATAAAATTTTGCCTCTGCCAGCATGGCGGCCTCCAGCTGCATCCGCACGCGGGATTTCGTCTGGAAGAACAGCTTGTTGACGGCGCGGTAGTCAATGCCGGTGTCCATCAGCTCCGCTGCGGCCCGGTGAGTGGCGGCGGTGACGTTGGAGTAGATGAAGCCGCCGGTGTCCGTGGAGATGGCCACATACAGCGGCAAAGCGATCTCCGGCGTCAGGGGCGTCAGCTCCCGGACAATGTCCAAGATCAGCTCGCCACAGGCGGCGGCCTCCGGACGGACGATGTTGGCCTTGCCGAAGCCCTCAAAGGAGGGGTGGTGGTCGATTGCCAGATCTACCTTATCCGCGTAAGGCTTGGCATTGTCGGGGAACAGTCCTACCGTGGCGATGTCCGTGGATACCACTTTCTCCGGCACGAAGTCCGCCGGAGCGCTATAAGGGGTAAAATAGGGGGCGGTATTCTCCGTCAGTCCGGGATTGGGCAGCAGGTAAGCGGCCTTGCCCATGGTCCGCAGCGCGGCGCACAGCCCCGCAGCACAGCCAACGGTATCACCGTCCGGCCGGATATGGGTTAGGATCAGGACGCGGTCAAAGGAGCGCAGCAGCGCGGCGGCCTCAGAAACGGTCAGCATCCCTTATTCCTCCTCCGGCAAAACGGCGTCATTGTCGGGGTTCACCGGCTTTACCTTCTCCGGATCCCGGAGGACCTCCAGAATGTGTGCACCGTAGGCGATGGAATCGTCAGCGATGAACTGAAGCTCCGGGGTGTAGCGAAGCTGCAAGGCGTGGCCCAGCTCCCGGCGCAGGAAGCCGGAGGCGGACTTCAGTCCCTTCAAGACGTCCTTTTCCTGATTCTTATCCAGAACACTGACATAAATTTTGGAATAGCGCAGATCTCCGGTGGTGTCCACACGGGTGATGGAGACCATGCCTACCTGAGAGACGCGGGGATCCTTCAGACGGCGAAGCTGGTCTGCCAGCTCCCGCTGGATCTCCTCATTGATGCGTCCGATACGGTTAGATGCCATAAAAATTCTCCTTTCTGATAGTGGGAGATGAAAACCGGGCGGCGGCTATGCCGCCGCCCGGGGTCAGTTGAAACAGATTTTTTGAGAGGGTTTAGCGGGGGATCTCCTCCATGGTGTAGCCCTCGATGATGTCGCCCAGCTTGATGTCATTGAATTTCTCCACGGTCAGGCCGCACTCAAAGCGCTCCTTGACCTCCTTGACGGAGTCCTTGAACCGCTGCAGGGAGCCGAGGACGCCCTCGTGGACCACGATGCCATCCCGGACCACACGGACGGAGCAATCCCGGCGCAGGCAGCCGTCCTGCACGTAGCAGCCGGCCACGGTGCCCACGGAGGAGACCTTGTAGGTTTCCCGGACCTCGGCGTGGCCCAGGACCACTTCCCGGTACTTGGGAGCCAGCATACCCTTCATAGCAGTTTCGATCTCGTCGATGGCATCGTAGATCACGCGGTACATCCGCATATCCACGTTCTGACGGGCGGCGCTTTCACGGGCAGCGGAATCCGGCCGGACGTTGAAGCCCACGATGATAGCGTTGGACGCGGCGGCCAGTGTCACATCGGACTCGTTGATCGCACCCACAGCGCCGTGGATGACCCGGACGTTGACCTCTTCGTTGGAGAGCTTCTCCAGAGATGCCTTCACAGCCTCCACGCTGCCCTGAACATCAGCCTTGACGATGAGGGCCAGCTCCTTGCGCTCGCCGGACTTGATCTGGTCGAACAGGTTCTCCAGAGAGACCTTCTGCACGGGTGCGGCGGCCTTAGCGCGCTCCTCTGCCTTGCGCTGCTCCACCAGCTCGCGGGCCATACGCTCGTCAGCCACGGCGAAGAAGGGCGCACCGGCCACGGGAGCCTCGGACAGGCCCGCGATCTCCACGGGGACGGAGGGACCGGCCTCGGTGAGACGGTTGCCCCGGTAATCCAGCATGGTACGAACACGGCCCACGGAGGTGCCGGCGATGATGATGTCGCCCTGCTTCAAAGTGCCGTTCTGCACCAGCAGCGTGGCCACAGGACCCCGGCCCTTGTCCAGACGGGCCTCGATAACGGTGCCCTGACCGGCCCGGTTGGGGTTGGCCTTCAGTTCCTGAACTTCCGCCAGCAGAACCAGGTTCTCCAGCAGATTGTCAATGCCGATGTGCTTCTTGGCGGAGATTTTGCACACGATGGTCTCGCCGCCCCACTCCTCGGGCACCAGGCCGTATTCCGTCAGCTGCTGCATGACCCGGTCGGGGTTGGCATTTTCCTTATCAATCTTATTGACGGCCACGATAATGGGAATATTGGCGGCCTTGGCGTGGTTGATGGATTCCACGGTCTGGGGCATGATGCCGTCATCTGCGGCGACCATCAGGATGGCGATATCGGTGACCATGGCGCCGCGGGCACGCATGGAGGTGAACGCCTCATGGCCCGGGGTATCCAGGAAGGTGATGGGCTTGCCATTGATCTGCGCCTGATACGCGCCGATGTGCTGGGTGATGCCGCCGGCCTCGCCGGAAGCCACGGAGGTGTTCCGGATGGTATCCAGCAGGGAAGTCTTGCCGTGGTCAACGTGGCCCATGACCACCACCACGGGAGCACGGGGGACCAGATCCTCGGGACGGTCCTCAGTGGTGTCAATGAGCTTCTCCTCGATGGTGACAACCACTTCCTTTTCCACCTTGCAGCCAAGCTCCTCGGCCACGAAGGAGGCGGTATCGAAGTCGATCATCTGGCTCAGAGAGGCCATGACGCCGTTTTTCATCAGGCACTTGACTACCTCTGCGCCGGTCTTCTTCATGCGGCTGGCCAGCTCACCCACACTGATCTCATCGGGGATCTGGACCTTGACGGGGGCCTTCTTAGCGATTTCAAGCTGCAGCTTGCGCATCTTCTCGGCCTCGTCCTGACGGCGCTTGTTGGAAAAGACCTGACCGCCCTGACGGCCCTTGTTGCTGCGGAACTTCTCCTTGCCACCCTTCTGGGCCATGCGCTCACCCCGCTGACCGCCCAGCTCTTCCAGACGCTGGTCATACTTGGCCAGGTTCACGTCGCCGCCCTTGCGGGTATCCACCAGCTTTTTCTCAGGCACACGGGTGGTGGGCTGAGCGGTGGCTGTGGACTTGTTAGACTTCTGCTGGGGGACTGCCTGCTGCTGCGCGGGCCGCTGGACCTGCTGGACCGACTTCTGCTGAGGCTGGGCCTGTGCGGGCTTCTGCTGTCCCTGCTGGGCAGGACGCTGCTGCTGGGGCTGCTGTGCCGGCTTCGCGGTCTGCTGCGCCGCGGCGGGCTGAGCCTTGGGAGCCTCGGCCTTAGGCGCTTCCACCTTGGGGGCTTCCGGCTTCTTAGGCTCGTCAGCATAAATGGCAGCGATATTGGAAATCTGGTTGTTCTGGGTCAGATGCTCAAATACGATGGACAGCTCATGGTCCTCCAGCGCCTGCATATTGCTCTTGGGCGCAGTGGCATACTTATCCAGAATTTCTGTGATGACCTTGGCGGGCATACCGAAGTCCCGCGCCACATCTCTTACTCTATATTTTTCAATAGCCAATCAAAACACCTCTTACACTCTCCAACCCGGGGGCTGGGCTCGTTCATCTATGAAAACACCGACAGCGTATCAGCTTTCCTTCTTGCGGAAGGAGCCTTTGCCCTTTTTCACCGGGCGGCTGTGGGCGTATGGATTCGGCCTCCCCTTGGGTTTGGGGCGGTTGCTTTTGGAAGGGCGGGACCCGCTCTTGCGGAAGGGCCTGCCGGTGCGGTCATCCTTGGCAAAGGATTTTGCCGCTCCGCCGTTTTCGGCGGTTCTGCGGGGACCGGCCTTTTCTGCGCGCTTGTCGGACACTCCTGCGCTGCGGCGCTGCTTCTCGCCGGACGGCTTACCGGAGACCTCTTTTGCATCGGGCACTTCCTGCTTTTTGGGGCGCTTGATGCCCCGGCGCAGGTTCTTTTCGTGCTGGGCGGCTTCACTTTTCCGCTCTGCGGCACGCTTGGCCTTTAGTTCCAGCTTGGCAAGATCTTCGTCATATTTCTCCGGGTCCATCTCCGCCAGGCGGCGGACCACGGCGACTGCAAGGCCGATGTCTGTAATAGCGACCACGGCGGCGGAGCCACGGCCGGTGGCCTGCCCCAGTTCCTGCTTGGTAAAGGGAATCCGCAGCCACACACACTGACCGGCTTCCGCAAAGTGCTGCACCCGGCGGGCGGTATTGTCCGCCGCATCAGACGCCAGCAGGAGCACCCGTGCGTCTCTGGCCCGGGCCACAGCCTCCACCGGTTCCTCGCCTACTTCCAGGTTCCGGCCCCGGAGGCACAGGCCGATGAGGGAGAGAAACTGTTCATTCCTGTTCATCGTGTCCCTCCAATTCCGCTTCCATGGCGTCATAGACCTCCGGGGGGATGGCTGTGCTGAAAGCACGTTCCAGCGCTCTGGATTTCCGGGCTTTTTTCAGGCACTCCACATCGTGGCACACATAGGCGCCACGACCGGGCTTTTTGCCCACAAAATCCAGACTCACAACGCCCTCCGGGGATTTGACCACCCGCAGCAGGCTTTTTTTATCCTTCATCTCCCGGCAGCCCACACATTGCCGCTGGGGGATCTTTTTCACTTTCTGCATTCAGACAGCCCTCCCTTACACATGGCGCGGCGGACCGCGCCGGGCTTTATCTCCTTCTGTTTCTTCTGCTGCGCCGCAGGTACAGCACTGCGATACCCGCAGCCACGCCGCAGAGAAAGAAACTCAACTGTGTCACTGGACGGGTTCCTCGTCCACGATCTCCTCATCGTCCTCACCCTGATAGCTCTCCGGTTTGATATCGATCTTATAGCCGGTGAGACGGGCGGCCAGGCGGGCGTTCTGGCCCTCCTTGCCGATGGCCAGAGACAGCTGATCGTCAGGCACGATGACGCGGCAGGCCTTGCCTTCCTCCGCCATCATGACGTCCACCACGTCGGAGGGCGCCAGAGCAGCGGCGATGAACTGGGCGGGGTCCTCGCTCCACTTGATAATGTCGATCTTCTCGCCCCGCAGTTCGTCCACGATGGCGGCGACACGCTGGCCCTTGGGACCCACGCAGGCGCCGATGGGGTCCACGTTCTCGTCAGCAGACCAGACGGCCATCTTGGTGCGGCTGCCGGCTTCCCGGGCGATGGACTTCACCTCCACGGTGCCGTCATAGATCTCGGGGACTTCCAGCTCGAACAGGCGCTTGACCAGGCCGGGATGGGTCCGGGAAATGAGAATCTGAGGGCCGCGGGTGGAGCGGCGGACATCCACCACATACACCTTCACGTGCTGGCCCTCCACCAGTTCCTCGCCGGGGACCTGCTCGCCGGAGAGCAGCAGGGCCTCAGTGGACTCCGTGCCGGTGCCGATCCGCAGGGACACGGCGTTGGTGCGGGGGTCGATCCGGGTCACCACGCCGGTGAGGATCTCGTGCTGCTTGGAGTTGAACTCGTCATACACCATGCCGCGCTCCGCTTCACGGAGGCCCTGGATAATGACCTGCTTGCCGTTGCCGGCAGCGATGCGGCCAAACTCCGTGTTGTCCACGGGGATGTTCACCACGTCGCCGATCTCGTATCTGGCGGAAATGGTCTTGGCCTCCTCAACGGGGATCTCGTTGAAGGGGTCCACATAGTCCTCCTCCGCCACCACGTTCTTCTGCACGTACATCTTCAGCCGCTGATGTTCCTCATCCACGTCCACAATGACGTTTTCCACGTCCTTGTGGTCCCGCTTGTAGGCGGTGGTGACAGCCTGGATGATCTTATCCATCATGAAGGTCTGGGGGATGCCCCGTTCCTTTTCCAGCATAGCCAGAGCTGCGAAGATCTCCGGGATGTTCATACCCGCGGGTTCCTTCACCTTTTTCTTGCCTTTCATTGCGATTCTCCTTTTTACTTTATACGTCTTTTTTTGAGACAGGGATAACAGATTAAAATTCCACCCGCAGGCGGCACAGGGCCACATCCTTCTTGCCGAAGGTATAGGCAGTGCCGTTGAGGTCCACAGTGAGAGAACCGTCGGCCTCGTTGTAGGCGGTCAGGGTGCCGGGGAATTCCTTGCGGCCGTCCACCGGCTTGTAGAGCTTCACCAGCACGGGGCTGTTCAGATACCGCTGGAAGTCGGCGGGACGCTTCAGCACCCGCTCAGCGCCGGCGGAGCCTACCTCTAAGGTATAGCTGCCTTCGATGGGGTCGGCCTCGTCCAGCAGATCGCTGAGGGCGCGGGAGATATTCTCACAGTCCAGAATATCCACGCCGCCCTCCTTGTCAATGAGGATCCGGAGGTACCAGGTGCCGGCCTCCTTCACATATTCCACGTCCCACAGGGAGCAGCCCTGCTCTTCCACGATGGGTGCCGCCAGACGGGCGGTGAGATCGGTGACCTTTTCCATGGGATTCTCCTTTCGGTTTTTCGTTTGCGGTGGAGTGCGGATGCCACAAAAAAGAGCGGACCTTGCGGTCCACTCACAACTTACACTCCTTTAATATGTATTAAGATAACACACTTTATGATAAATTGCAAGGGCGTTTCCGGACTTTTTTGAAAAAATCACGCTGATTTTTTACAATTTTCGGCCAGTTCCGGAGAAAAAACCCCGGAACCGCCGGAAAACAGTCAACGTACCCGGCAGCCGCCCCACTCCACCGCCGTGAAGCCGGTGCGCTCCGGAGCGGTAAGGCTCTGGGCGGGGATCTCCAAGAACTTGTCCAAGGGCTTCCAGGCCATGAATACCCGCAGCAGGGTGTCCGGGGCCGGGTCGATGGTCAGCTTTGCCGCCTGCGTATAGCGGTCCGACTGGAAGGCAATGAGATTATAGGGATTCTCCTGCATCTGGGGCAGCCAGTAGACGATGAACTCGTTGGCCTCTCGCCGGGTGAGGCCCAGCTGGGCCAGCGCATCCTCCAAAAAGGCAGCGGTGTCGGTTCCTGCCACGCAGAAGCCTTGGGAGAAGTCATACGCGATGGTATCCGTACCCTCCCAGTAGAGATAGCTGTAAGTCTGTCCGGCATCGTCTGTCAGAGTCCCATCCGGGCAGGCAGTCACTGCCCAGCCATCGCCGTAGGCAGGATAGGTGCAGGTCAATGCTCCGGCGTAGTCCAGCTTTACCGTGACGGCGGTCTCCTCCTCCGGATAGAGGTAGATCACCGGCTTGGCGGCGGCCTGTTCCTCCCGGCAGGCCGACAGGCTCAGCATGCAGGTCAGCGTCAGAAGCGCTGCGAAAAACCGTTTCATAAAGAAGAGCTCCTTTCTGTTCAATAAACCGAGGGGTTGACCCCATTCTACCTGTATAGACGGGAAAAAGAGCGGTTTGGTTCCGCACGAAAGCAAAAAAACAGAGCGGACTTCTCAAAAGAAGTCCGCTCTGCTTCACGCGGTAAAGAACATGGCCAGAATGGAGGTGATGATGCCGCAGACACATAGAGCGATGGAGCTCATGGCGCCCTGAAGAGGACCGATCTCCAGCGCCTTGCTGGTGCCCACCGCATGGCTGCACGCGCCGATGGCCACGCCCTCCACCACCGGATCGGTGACATGGAACACCTTGGCAAACAGCGGGGCCAGCATAGCGCCCTCGATCCCGGTGATAATGACCGACGCCGCAGTCAGAGCCGGAAGACCGCCGCTGCTCTCCGCAATGCTGACGGCGATGGCCGTTGTGACACTTTTGGGCAGCAGAGAATTCAGCAGGGAGGCCTCCGCTTGAAACAGGCGGCAGAGCACCTGTACCAATAGCATGCTCACGAGACTACCCACAAAGCAACCCAGCACCACCGGCCAGAAGTGCCGCTTCAGAATGGCCCGCTGCTGGTAGATGTTCAGAGCCAGAACAGCGGTGGCGGGAGCCAACAGCAGCTTGATGATGCTGCCGCCGGCGTTGTAGTTGTCCAGAGGGATGTGGAACAGCAGCATGATCCCGATGACCAGCAGACTGGCCACCAGCACCGGATTGCAGATCAGAAGCCCCGTCCGCTTCTGAAACCGGACGGCCAGATACCAGCAGAGCAGCGTCACGCCAAGACCGAAAAAGGGCGTGGAAGTCAGCGTATCAATCATGGGACGCCTCCTTTGCATGAAACAGCTTCATCAACAGCCGGACGCTCCAGGCTGTTGCCACGTACACCAGCGGTGTGCTGACAAGGGAGACCACCAGGAAGGGGACAAGCTGCAGCTTCAGCACGTCCAGATATTCCAGAGTTCCCACCACGGAGGGGATGAAAAACAGTCCCATATTGTTGATGAGGAAGTGGGAAGTTCCCTGGATCGTCCGCTCCTTGACCCCACCGCTGAGCAGCAAGATCAACAGCAGGATCAGGCTGATGACACTGGCGGGCAGCGTAAAGGGCAGCAGCGCCGCGATCCATTCACCTGCCATACAGATGAGAAATACGATACAAAATTCTACAATCAGATTCATAACGATCACCTCGGTAAAAAACAATCCTCAGTTTATGCGCGGCGGCCGGGGAAGTCAATGTGAGAAACAGAGAAAGAAACGGTATTTTTTCGCAGATTTTTAGCAGGAAAAAGCCGACGGGGCGAAACTGCTGCTTCGCCCCGCCGGATCAGTTTTCGATTTTTTAAAACCGGGAGCCGCTTGGCTGTTCTCCGGTAAGGGGAGTGAACCGTCATTTCCGCCGGAGAGCGGCCAGCAGGCAGGCAGCCAGAAAAACCGTCAGGTCCGCCGCCACCACCGTTGCCCCCACCGGGGTAGAAAAGCCAAAGGAGATGGTGAGTCCCACGCAGAAGCACACCACGGAGGTCACGGCGGCGCAGAGGATCACGCCCCGGAAGTTTTTGAACAGACGCATGGCGGTCAGAGCCGGGAAGATCACCAGAGAGGAGATGAGCATAGCGCCCATCATCCGCATCCCCAGCACGATGGTCAGGGCCGTGAGGATGGCCAGCAAGGTGTTGCAGGCATCCACCTTCAACCCGGTGGCCCGGGAAAAACTCTCGTCAAAAGTGACAGCGAAGATCTGGTGGTAAAAAAGCAGGTACAGCGCCAGCACCGTTACCGACAGCACCACGGAGAGGGCCACATCCCCCTTTGTCATGGCAAGGACGCTGCCGAACATATAGTTGTCCACATCGGTGGTCATGCCGGTGGTCCGGGAGATCACCAGAATACCGATGGCCAGCGCCGAAGCGCTGACGGCGGCGATGGCGGCGTCGCTGTTCCAGTGGGGATGGCTGGCCATCCGGAGCAGGAAAAATGCCGCCAAAATGACTACTGGAATGGAGAAATACAACGGCGTTACCCCCAGCGCCACGGCGATGGCCAGCGCACCGAAGGAGACGTGGCTCAGGCCGTCGCCGATCATGGAGTACCGTTTCAGAACCAGCGGAACGCCTAACAGGGCGGCGCACAGGCTCACCAGCACACCGGCGATCAAGGCCCTTTGCATAAAGGGGTAAGAAAACATCTGTAAAATATTCATGATTCCAGTTCCTCCCGGGAGCGGCGGCCCTGGGGACTCGCCAGATAGTCGGATGCCGTGCCGGTAAAGAGGCCCTTTCGTCCGATGTGCAGTACTGTGCGGGCGCTTTTCAGCGCTGCCTTCAAATCGTGGGTCACCATCACGATGGCCATGCCCTCCTTTTGATTCAGGTAGGCCAGCGTTTTGTAGAGGTCCTGGGCGGCGGCGGGGTCCAGACCGGTGATGGGCTCATCCAAAATCAAAAGCTGGCTGGCGGCGCACAGGGCGCGGGCCAATAGCACCCGCTGCTGCTGTCCGCCGGAGAGATCCCGGTAGCAGGCGTCCTTCAGCTCCAGAATTCCCAGCTTGCCCAGATTCATCATGGCTTCGGACCGCTGGGCCGGGGTGTAGAAAAAATGCAGCCCCTGCCGGTTCAGGCAGCCGGAGAGCACCACCTCCAGCACGGTGGCGGGGAAATCCCGCTGGGCCCGGGTCTGCTGAGGAAGGTAGCCGATGGCCCCGTGCTTCAGTGCCGGGGCGTGCTCGATGGTGCCGCTCTGTGGTTGGATCAGTCCTAAAAGTCCCCGCATGAGGGTGGATTTGCCGGAGCCGTTGTCCCCCACCACGCAGAGGTAGTCCCCCTTTGCAATCGTAAGGTCCAGATCGGTAAGCACCGATTTCCCCTCATAGCCGAGGGAAACGTCTCGGCAGACGATCAGTTCGTTATCCTTCATGCTTTGCCTCCTGACAGTGGTCGCAGAGCCCGGTCAGCACGGTGCGGCGGGGGTCAATGCGAAAGTGGTGTTCGGAGGACAGATGACGGCAGACCTCCTCCAAGTGCCGGCAGTCCAGATGGACCATCCGCCCACAGCCCTCACACCGCAGCAGAAAGCAGTCATGGGGATGCCCGGCCTGGGGACAGTATTGGTAGAGCGCCCCCTCCTCCGTGGTGACCTTATGGACCAACCCCTGCTGAGTCAGCTTGTCCAACTGGCGGTAAACGGTTGCCAGCCCTACGGTGAGACCGCCGTGCCGCAGTTCCTCAGAAAGATCGGCGGCGGAGAGACATTCCTCCGCCCGCAGCTGTAAACAGCGCAGTACCGCCTGCTGCTGTTTGGTTTGATATGCCATCCTTGCCTCCAATATGAAAATGATTATCGTTTTCATATTATAACCGGAAAAACAAACCTGTCAAGACCGTTGCAAAAATTCAAAAAATAAGGTATGGTAGAGGGGAATATAGAACGGCGGCAGTGCCGCCGGGCCAAATATCGAATAGACAAGAGAAATAAAGGAGAAGCAATATGGCTGTTTCTTTGGTGATCATGGCGGCAGGCCTCGGTTCCCGGTATGGCGGCAGCAAGCAAGTGGACGGCATCGGCCCCAACGGCGAAATTCTGATGGAGTATTCCATTTACGATGCCCTGCGGGCTGGCTTTGACAAGGTGGTGTTCATCATCAAGCCGGAAATGCGGGAGATGATGGACGAGCTGGTGGGCTATCTCAAGGAGAAAAAGACGGCGAAGGGCCAGCCGGTGCAGGTGGCCTACGTCTATCAGGACTATACCTCCGTACCGGACTTCTATCACATTCCTGAGGGACGCACCAAGCCCTTCGGCACGGTCCACGCCCTGCTGTGCGCGGAGCCGGAGGTGGACGGACCCTTCTGCGTCATCAACGCCGATGACTATTACGGGGTGGACGCTTACCGCACCATCTATGAGGAATTGGTAAAGCTGCCGGAGCAGGGAAAGGGCACCATGGTGGGCTATCTGCTGAAAAACACCGCCAGCCTCCACGGCACCGTGTCCCGGGGTGTCTGCAAGGTGAAGGACGGCAGGCTGGATTCCATTCAGGAGACGCTGAAAATTCAGCTGTACCCCGACGGGCACCTGACGGACCTGGATGCCGGCCGGGACTTGGCACCGGATACGGTGGTGTCCATGAATTTCTGGGGCTTCATGCCCTCCATCTTCCCGGCCCTCCGGAAGTATTTCGAGGATTTTCTCCGGGGACTGCCCGCCGACGCGGTGAAGGCGGAGTGCCTTCTGCCGGTGATGGTGGGCGAGGAACTGAAGGCGGGGCGGATGACCGTTTCCGTGCTGAGCTCCAAGGACAAGTGGTTCGGCATGACCTACCATGAGGACCGGGCCCTGGTGGCAGAGGACCTGCAAAAGCTCCACGCGGCGGGGATCTATCCCACCTCTCTGCGGGATTGACAAGCAAACAGCCCGGGTCCAGGATGCGTCCTGGACCCGGGCCGTTTCATATCGGAAAAAACTGTCACCGAATTGTCATCAAATTTACATCAAATTGTATCGACTATTTCCGGCAAAAAGTGTCTAATAGGAGATGCACTGCGTTTACATAATGTCAAGCGTTGAAGGAAAGGGGGAATGTGTCCGTGACAGGTAAGCGTATGAGGAAAAATCCGCATGGCTGGATGCTGGCTGCGGTGCTGCTGTTGGCGGCTGCTGGCCTGCTGGCGGTACATTCCCATCAGACGGCGGAGGTCCCGCCGGAGGAGCCGGCACAGGAGGAGCCGTCCGTAACGGTGATTCCCGCGGAACCGGAATTACCGGAATTGCCGGAGGGGCCTGTGGAGGAAGAGCCTGTCCCGGAGAAACCCTGGGGGCCGGTAGCGGAATCGGCGCCGGTGGATGACAGCTATTTTGACGATGTGGCTTTTGTGGGGGACTCCCGGACTGACGGCTTCCGGCTTTACAGCGGATTGAACCGAGGCACATATTTCTGCGTTACCGGAGAAACAGTGGCCTCCGCTACGGAACTGGAAAACTGGAAGGGCGAAAATGGGAAAAAGGTCTCTCTGGCAGAGGCTGTGGCCGCCGCAGACTGCGGAAAGATCTACCTGATGCTGGGCGTCAACGAACTGGGCTGGAAGGGGACGGACATCTTCCGGGGCCATGCGGAAAACCTGATTCGCCGACTGAAGGCGGACCATCCCGACGCGGAGCTGGTGATCCAGTCTCTGCTGCCGGTCTCGGCGGAACAGGACGCCAAAGGCTCCTATGTCAATAATCAGCGAATTCTGGCCTATAATCAGGTTTGGCGGGAGCTGGCAGAGGAAAACGGCTGCGCCTATGTAGATGTGGCGGAGGCCCTCACCGGAGAGGACGGCTGTCTGCCGGAGGAACTGAGCTTCGATGGCGTTCATCTGAACCGGGCGGGCTGCCGGCTTTGGCTGGACTATCTTCGGACGCACAGCGTAGCGGGGAAAGTACCGGGGGAATCTGCGTCCGCGCAGACGGAATCGGAAGAAGCCGGTCCTGCACCTGCGCCGTCGGAATCGGAGCAGCCGTGAACACGCGGAGCTGAGACCGTTGGATCAATAAAAAACAACTGCCTGTACCGGGGGTTGAGAACCGGTACAGGCAGTTGCTTTTTATGGGAGAATATGTAGAAAGACGGACGGCGTGAGCCGTCCGTCTCTCCGTGTAAGATAGAAAAAAGAGAGGGAAAATGAGATTGGTTGGGATTGCTTCTATGGCTTTATCATACGGTGTGAAAACGGAAAAGTCAACAGGTGGAGCCAATTCTTCATAAATTGTTCACAGAAAAACAAAGCGAATAAATCTGTTCATAAAATGTTCAAAAATACAGGCGAAATATTGTGTTGACGAATGTTTTAACGTATGATAATATTTAGCATACTAAAAATTAGGACACTAAATGCAAAGGAGCTGATACCGATATGAAACCAGCCTGCGGACCGGATTTTTTGGGGCCTTTGTTGGGCCACGCGACCCATCTGGCACGGGAACGGATGGATGCCCGGTTATCCCGGTATGACATGACTCCCTCCCAGACCCATACGCTGCTGTATCTCAGCAGTCACGGCTACACCGCCCCCCAGCGGGATGTGGTGGAGCACCTGCGGGTGCGGCCCTCCACTGCCAACGGTATTCTGGACCGGATGGAGGAAAAGGGCCTGATCCGCCGCACGGCGGATGAAAATGACCAGCGGCAGAAGCAGGTCACGGCCACGGAGAAGGGCCGGGAACTGAACAGTCTGGTGCAGGCTGCCTTTCAGGAGGCAGAGGCGGTCATGGTCAAGGGGCTGCGGCTGGAGGAGACGGAGGCTCTGCGGCTGCTTCTGTATCGCGTTATCGAGAATTTAGAGGAGGACCGAACCACATGCTGAAAAAACTCGGGCCATACGCAAGGCCCTATTCCAAATGGATCGCGGTGGGCGTTCTGTGCAGCGCAGCCGAGGCTATTTTTGAACTGCTGATCCCGCTGGTGATGGCGGATATTGTGAATATCGGCATTGAAACGGCGAATCAGAACTACATTCTGCAAAAGGGCCTTCTCATGATGGGGATGGCTGTCATCTCCCTGTGCTTCGGCCTGGGGGCTGCGGCATCTTCCTCCGTTGCCGGACAGGGTTTCGGTGCGGAGCTGCGGCGGGCAGAATATGAACACATTCAGGATTTTGCCTTTTCCAACATCGAGAAGTTCTCTACCGCGTCCCTTGTGACCCGGCTGACCAATGACGTCAACAATATGCAGATGACGCTGATGATGGGGATGCGGCTGCTGGTACGGGCCCCGGTGATGCTGGTAGCGGCACTGGTGCTGTCCATCCGGCTGAGCCGTGACCTGAGCAACGTATTTCTGGTGGTGATCCCCCTGCTGCTGATCGTCATCGTCCTGATCCTCACCAAAGCGGGGCCGCTGTTCCGGTCCCTCCAGGAGCGGACGGACGCCCTGAACCTGGTGGTGCAGGAAGACCTCACCGGCATCCGGGTGGTGAAGTCCTTCGTCCGGGAGGACTATGAGGAGGAGAAGTTCGCCAAGCGCAACGGTGATCTGAAGGAAAGCTCCATGCGGGCCTTCGGCATGGTGGTCATCAATATGCCGGTGATGATGCTGGTGGTTTACAGCACCATCATCGCCGTCATGTGGTTCGGCGGCAAAATGGTCTACGCCGGGACGCTGCCGGTGGGCGATTTGACCGTCTTCTTCACCTATATCACCCAGATCTTGATGTCCTTGATGATGGTTTCCATGATGTTCATGATGATGACCCGGTCCATCGCCTGCGCCAAGCGAATCATTGAGGTGCTGGACGAAACACCTGCCATCACCAATGACCATGCCAAGGCGGACGCCGCCGTGAAGGACGGCAGCATCGACTTTGACCATGTGTTTTTCAAATACAGTGAAACCAGCCCGGAGTGGGTGCTGAAGGATGTGAACATCCACATTCCCAGCGGGGCTACGGTGGGCATTTTGGGAGGTACCGGCAGCGGCAAGACCAGCCTCATGAGCCTGATCCCCCGGCTGTACGAGGCGCAAGAAGGCACCGTCTCCGTAGGCGGACGGCCGGTGGCGGACTACACCATGGAGCATTTGCGGGAGTCCGTCAGCGTGGTGCTGCAAAAGAACACCCTGTTCTCCGGCACCATCCGGGAAAATCTGCTCTGGGGCGATCCCAACGCCACGGAGGACCAGCTTTGGGCCGCCTGCCGCGCTGCCTGTGCCGACGAATTTCTGGAGCGGATGCCTGACGGTCTGGACACCGATCTGGGACAGGGGGGCGTCAATGTCTCCGGCGGACAAAAGCAGCGGCTGTGCATTGCCCGGGCTATTTTGAAAAAACCGAAGGTGCTGATTTTGGACGATTCCACCAGCGCCGTGGATACTGCCACGGATGCGAAGATCCGTCAGGCGTTCCGGCAGGATCTGCCGGGAACCACCAAGCTCATCGTGGCCCAGCGGGTGACGTCCGTCATGGACGCCGACCTGATTCTGGTGATGGATGACGGCGCGGTGGCGGCCCAAGGCACCCACGAGGAACTGATGAAGACCTGCGAGATCTACCGTGAGGTCTACGAATCCCAGCAGGAAGGAGTGAGCATCGGTGGCTGAGAACAATACGAAACGCGGACCGGGCCACGGTCCCGGTGGACCCCGGGGCGGCTTCCGAAAGCCCAAGGATCTGCGGGGCACCCTAAGCAAGCTCGTGGGCTATCTGGGGCGGTATAAGGCGCTGCTGGTGATCGTGGTGATCCTGCTGTTTATCAGCGCCGCCTGCTCCGTGGCAGGCTCCTATCTCATCAAACCCCTGATCAATGATTATATCCTCCCCGGCGATTTTATCGGCCTTGCCAAAATGCTCTGTGTCATGGCGGGGGTCTATGTTGTGGGGGCAGTGTGCTCCTACGGTTATGCGCGGATCATGGTCCATGTGGCCCAGAACATCGTGGCAAAGCTCCGGGCGGACCTGTTCAACAAAATGCAGAAGCTGCCCCTGAAATTCTTCGATACTCACACCCACGGTGAGCTGATGAGCCGGTATACCAACGATATCGAAACGGTGTCCGAGGCTTTGAACAACAGCTTCGCAAGCCTCATTTCCTGCTCCCTGACCTTTATGGGCACAGTCATGATGATGATCGTCCTCAGTCCCATCCTGACGGCCATCACCGCCGTGATGCTGGGAGTCATGCTGCTGGTGGTGAAAACCATCGGCGGCCGCAGCCGCCGGTACTTTGCCGCCCAGCAGAAGGCCATCGGCGCGGTGAACGGCTATATCGAGGAGATGATCGAGGGCCAGAAGGTCATCAAGGTCTTTAACCACGAGGCGGCGGCCAAGGCGGGCTTTACCGGGTTGAACGATACCTATCGGGACGCCGCCACCCGGGCGCAGGCCTACGCCGGGGCCATGATGCCCGCCATGGGGAACCTGAGCCACATCAACTATGCTATCACCTGCTGCATCGGCGGCCTGCTGGCCATCCGCACCGGCGATCTGGGCGGGCTCTCCGCCTTTTTGCAGTACACCAAGCAGGTGAGTCAGCCCATCACCCAGATCTCTCAGCAGGTGAACACCATCCTCTCCGCCGTGGCCGGCGCGGAGCGGGTCTTTGAGATCATGGAGGCGGAGCCGGAGGTAGATGACGGCAAGGTGACACTGGAGCGGGTGAAGGAAAACCCGGACGGCACCCTCACCGAGGCAAATTATGACACCGGGGCGTGGGCGTGGAAAAAGCCGGACGGCAGTCTGGTGCCCCTGCGGGGGGATGTGCGGTTCGACCATGTGGTGTTTGGTTACGATGACCGGAAGATCATCCTCCATGACATTTCCCTCTTTGCCAAGCCCGGTCAGAAGATCGCCTTTGTAGGCTCCACCGGCGCCGGAAAGACCACTATCACCAGCCTTATCAACCGGTTCTATGAGATCCAGTCCGGCACCATCACCTATGACGGCATCAATGTTCGGGACATTCAGAAAGACTCTCTGCGGCGGTCACTGGGCGTGGTCCTGCAGGATACCCACCTCTTTACCGGCACGGTGGCAGACAACATCCGCTATGGCCGTCTGGACGCCACCGACGAGGAGGTGGAGGCCGCGGCCCGGCTGGCGGGAGCGGACGGCTTCATCCGCCACCTGCCTGACGGCTATCAAACGGTCCTCACCAGTGAGGGCGGTAGCCTCAGCCAGGGCGAGCGGCAGCTTTTGAACATCGCCCGTGCCGCCTGCGCCAACCCGCCGGTGCTGATTTTGGACGAGGCCACCAGTTCCATCGACACCCGGACGGAAAAGCTCATCGAAAAGGGCATGGACCGGCTGATGGCGGGGCGCACTGTGTTCGTCATTGCTCACCGGCTCTCCACCGTCCGCAACTCCAAGGCCATTATGGTTCTGGAGCAGGGCAGCATCATCGAGCGGGGCGACCACGAGGACCTGCTGGCTCAGCACGGCCGCTACTACCAGCTCTACACCGGTCAGGCTGAACTGGCGTAAGAAAAGCACCGCCATATAGGAAAGTCCCTGCGTACATAGTACGCAGGGACCTCAGCGTGTCGAAAAAGTTTTTTCGCCCCGCTGAGCCAGTTTTCAGAACTTTATAAAATTCTGAAAACTTAGGATTCCAATGGCGCAGGACACCCTTCTTGGGTTTCCCGCGCACACCCTTCCTTACCGTCGCGGAGAGTTTGCTACTTTATTGACAGTCTCAGGTCCCTGTGTACATAGTACGCAGGGACTTTTTGATGGCATTGGGTATGTTGGTCAGTCAGACCAGCTTTTCAAAATAGAAGAAGGTCTCGTCCTCTCCGTTCCGCCGCATACAGGCGGACAGCATCTTGTAGGATGCCTCATTTTCCTTGTAGCACTTTGCCACGATTCGGCTCAGGTTCACCTGATACAGACCCCATTCCGCAGCACACCGGAAAGCCTCGGTGCCGTAGCCGTTTCCAGCATAGGCCTTATCGATCCGGCAGCCCAACTCCGCGCTGCCCCGGTAGTCGAAGTTATAGAGCACTGCCTCACCGATGAGCGTTCCATTCAGCCGCACGGCGAAGTTTACCGCCATCCGATTTTCAAAATCCCGGCGGGCCACGTCATAAAAGCTGCGCTCTGTCACAGGCGCGCCCAGACCGCCCACATCGTCATAACCCCACCAGCGGTTTCGGTCACTGTCCAGCACCAATGCATTATAGGCAGGGATGTCCGCCTCCGTGATGGCGGAAAGGGTCAGACGCTCGGTTTTCAGCTCCGGGATCGCGGAAACGTGCCGCAGCAGCTCATTCTGAGGTAGGAAATGATACTTGGGAGCCAACTTTGCCGGGCCGTATTGCAGCTTAGAGGTCCGCAAACCCCGGTCCCCGGCATCATCCTCCCGGTTCACATAGGCGCAGCCGTCACCAAAGGCGGCCACCTCCGCCTGTACCATGGCGGGATATGCGCCGGCATAGGAATAGAGGGCCTTTTCAATGTGGATGATGAGGGTCTCACCGCATTTTTCGCAGAGAGACAGGGCAATCAGCTTTTCTCCGTCGAACATGCCGCCCCGCAGGAGCCAGGGCTTGTCCGGCATGGCCATCATCTTTTTGGAGAGTTCCAGCTCCGCCATGGCCTTGCTGCCGCTGTCCTTGGGAAATTCCGCCTTAAAATCTACCCAGAACTGTTCAATAGCCTCGGCGTCCGCCTTGGCGTTAATGGGCCGGAACTCCGCGTTGGGCCATTGGGCATGAAACTTTTTGATGTGGTTCCGCTGGCCGGAATACCGCCGCCCGGCGAAGAGCTGGAGGTCCTCCTTGTAGTACAGGTAGTCCCGCCAGGTACGGATGTTGCTCACCCGCACATAAGGATACCGGGATAGCAGTACAGGGGCTTTTTCCTCCGGTACGATGGAGATCTCCGGCTGAATACCCGTTTCCATGCAGTAGGCTTCAATGGCGGACAGAGCTGCGTCCTCATCCCCCTCCGGTCCGGCCACCGGATAATCGAAGGATACCCGTCCCTCGCTTTCGCACCGGATGATCAGGCAGCCTGCCGCCTCCGCCCAGGCATAACGCAGCGCGCTCCGCCACATGAGCTTGACACCGGCGGAGTATTCGCATAGCGCGTAATCGCAGTTTTCATAATAGCGCCGCAGCATGGCCGCGTCCCGCGCCGTAATGCTTTTGAATGTCAGCATAAAACCTCGTTTCAATCGTTTTTTATCAGCATACACCCGCAGTGCCCCATCTGCACAATGGCATTTGCAACACTCAGGTTCTTTCGGTTCAGATGAAATCTCCCCCGGCAAGCCGGGGGAGTTATGTGCTGTTATCAGGTCATTTGCTTGCGGCGGCTGAGGTTCATAGTGCCGTCCTGCATGGCGTTCAGGGAATCCAGACTCTTGCCAGTGCCCAGAACCACGCAGGAAATGGCGTCGTCCGCCACGGTGGTGTGGATGCCGGTGCGGGCGGTGACCAGCTTATCGAAGCCGTACACCAGGCTGCCGCCGCCGGTCATGATGATGCCATTGGTGGACACATCCGCCACCAGCTCCGGGGGCGTCCGCTCCAGAACGGAGTGAATGGCCTCCATAATGCGCTCCACAGGTTCCTCGAAGGCGTCCATCATCTCCGTAGAGCTGACGGTCACGACCTTGGGAAGACCCGTCAGCAGGCAGCGGCCCTTTACGTCCATGGTCTCTTCCTCGTCCTTGGGGAAGACGCAGCCGATCTGCTTCTTCATTTCCTCGGCGGTGCGCTCGCCCACCAGCAGGTTGTGCTTGCGGCGCATATACTTCACCACAGCCTCATTCAGCTGGTCGCCAGCGATCTTGATAGAGGCGGATTCCACCACACCGGAGAGGGAGATCACGGCGATGTCCGCCGTACCGCCGCCAATGTCCACCACCATGTGGCCGTCGGGCTGGGTGATGTCGATGCCTGCGCCGATGGCGGCGGCCACAGGCTCCTCGATGAGGTAGACCTTCCGGGCGCCCGCCTGAATGCCTGCGTCGATGACGGCGCGCTCCTCGACCTCCGTGATACCGGAGGGCACGCAGATGATGACCCGGGGCTTGAAGAAGGAGAAGCCGGCAACCTTGTGGATGAACTCCTTCAGCATCCGCTCCGTCATGTCATAGTCGGAGATCACGCCCTCCCGCAGAGGACGGATGGCGATGATGTTGCCGGGGGTACGGCCCAGCATGGCCTGGGCGTCGGTGCCCACCTTCAGAAGCTTACCTGTGGTCTTGTCCATCGCCACCACAGAGGGCTCATTGAGGACAACGCCCTTGCCCTTTACATATACCAGAACGGAAGCGGTACCCAGATCGATACCGATATCTTTTGCAAACGTCATATTGACACCTCGCTGCACTTTCTGCAAATCTATTATAAGCGGTTTTTCAACACACAATCATACATTTTCTATTATACGTGTGCTTTTCCCTGATTGCAAGACGCTATCTATGAATTTTTTCCTTTTTTCTCCCGTTTTGGCGTTCTTGCTGCCGTCAGACAGAGGACGGAGTCGGCCCCATTGTCCCGCAGTACCCGAACACACTCGGACAAAGTGGCTCCGGTGGTGTGGATATCGTCGATGAGCAGGATTCGTCGATCCCGGATCAGTTCCGGGTCCGCAGGATCGTAAACGCCCAGCACATTGGCCCGCCGGGCGGCTTCTCCCTGCAATCCGGACTGGGCGGGATTGTCCTGCACTTTGTTCAGCAGTTGTACCGGCCGGGTGTTCCAATGGCGGCAGGCGGCCTCCGCCAGCAGCCGGGACTGGTCATACCCACGCGTTTCCAGACGCTTCTGGCTCACCGGTACCCAAGTCACCGTGTCGAATTCTCCACCGAACCGCTCCGCCGCACACCGGGCCAAAAGCTCACCAAAGGGCTCCGCCAGAGCGGAGCCGCCCCGGAATTTCAGACGCAGCAAAGCCTCCCGCACCGCGCCCTCATACCAGAGCGGGGCGGCGCAGGTCAGGTCCTTGGCGGTCATGACCACCTGTTCCTCCGGAAGCCACGGCAGGTCTTTCTCACACTTGGAGCAGACGCCCACGGCGTCCAGGACTTTGCCGCAAAAGGGGCATTTGGGAGGAAAAAACAGGTTGATGATGCTTTCAAAAAAATGATTCATTTCAGCAGTTCATCATATGTTGTGCCCAAAGCATCACGGATGCCCCGCAGTTGGGAAGCCTTGATATGCTGAACACCGCTTTCAATTTTCACCAGCGTTTCTCTCGTGATTTCAACGCCTTCTAATTGGAGTAAGCGTACTAAATCCACTTGTTTGATATTCTTTTGCTTCCGAATTGCCCGAATATTCGCGCCAATGTTAGTATCCTGCTTGATTTTCTGCTCCATTCCGCCCTCCAAATTGAACCGGTTTCGGTCCATCATTGGTTTTATTCTATGAAGCAAGGATTTACAAAAGGTGCTCATTTCAGTCCATTTTAAATTGATCAAGCAAAACAAGAGCACCGCTATGCGGTGCATGGATAACACGGCTTTGCCGTGCAGAATGTCCCCCACATTTTCTTTGCTCCCACAAAGGGCAGTCCCGGTTTCCGGGACGAGAAGCCAAGGGGGATATTCTCTTTTGAAAAGAGAATGTCCCCCCCCCGCCCCCCTAAAGAGAAACGCGGGGGGATTTCGATTTCCCCCCGCACCCCCTTGAAACGACACAAAGGCCGGGGGCCTTGGCCCCCCGCCTTTGGAAACCAACCCCCAAGGGGACGGGGGACGAGGGCAAGGCCCCTCCCCTTTGGAAACCCCTCCCGGAGTTGGACGGAGGAGCGGCAGCGGAAAGAGGAGCAGGGGATGTCCTATTTGCACCCCGTTGTGCTCCATGCCCGCAGATGCGGCGGCGCACTGATTTGAGATTCAGGTATAGCGCAGCCGGCAGGGGAGTTTCAAGTTCAGTCGGCAGTTCGTGACGGCCAGCCCCCGTTTTGGGTGAGTTGACCGCTTTGCCGGTCAACTCATCCCTGACATTTTTTCTTTTCCACCGTGCACGGCGCATTTTCTTTTTGATGTTTCAAAAAGAAAATGGGGGGTGCATTCCCCACGGCAAAGCCGTGTTTCCTGTCCCGGAAGCCGGGACTGCCCTTTGCACTATTATGGTGCGATCAAAACAACCTCCTTGTGAAATCCCCCAATCCATGGTATGATAACATGAAAAATCTCAAAGGATGTTTAAGATGAAACAAGTCACTATTTATACCGATGGCGCCTGTTCCGGCAATCCCGGACCCGGCGGCTGGGGAGCCATTTTGATGTACGGTGCCCACAAACGGGAGCTTTCCGGCGGGGAAGCCGATACCACCAACAACCGCATGGAACTGACCGCCGTGATCCGGGCGCTGTCTCTCTTGAAGGAGCCTTGCGTTGTGGAGCTTTGGAGCGACTCCAAATATGTAATCGACGGCCTTTCCAAGGGCTGGGCTAAGGGTTGGAAGGCCAAGGGCTGGGTGAAAAGCGACAAAAAGCCCGCCCTGAACCCGGACCTTTGGGACGAGCTGCTGCGGCTGGAGAGCATCCATACCCTTCGCTACCACTGGGTCAAGGGCCATGCGGAGAACGAATTTAATAACCGCTGCGACGAACTGGCGGTCGCCGAGAGCCACAAATTCCGGTAAGGACGGCATTTTTACCGGTTTTTGCGGGCATTTGTGGAAAATGCGGTCGAAAAGTTGAAAAAGGCTCGGAACGTTTACAAATTGTTCACAGCAAACACATAATTTCGCAAAAATGTTCGGGTATCTTAATACTCGCAAAGGGTCCTCCCAACCCGATGCGTTTTCTCCCTCCTAAAACACACAGCAAAAACCCCTCGCCACTCGGCGAGGGGTTTTTGTGTTTCCTCACTTGTAATAGTCCGTCTCGTCCGTCAGGGCCATGGGCAGGCCGTTGTGATACACCGGCATCAGCTGGAATTTGAAGCGGCTGGTCCGGTGGAGCCGGTCAATCTTTTCCTTTACTGCCGGGTCCACGACGCCCTTGCGGACATACTCGTTGACAGCGCGGTAGGTAAAGCCCAGATTGTCCTCGTCCGTCAGACCGGTGAGACCATCGGAGGGGGGCTTGATCAGGAATTTTTCCGGCAGGCCCAGCTCCGCACCGAGGGCGATGACCTCCTCCGTGGTGTACATTCCCAAGGGGGAGAAGGCCCCGGTGGCGTCGCCGTAGACCGTGCAGTAGCCCACCCAGTCCTCCGAGAGGTTGGAGGTGTTCAGTACGATGCCGGCGTTCTCACTCTGGGCGATGGCGTACAGCGTCACCATCCGCATCCGGGAGGGCAGGTTCACCGTGGTCTGGCGGCTGGGCTTCATGCCTAAACGCGCCATCTCATCCAAAATGCCGCCGGTGCCGCCCTGAATGTTGAATACATAGTGGCGAATTCCGAGAAATTCCACCAGACCATTGGAATAGTCAATGTCCGGCTGGATGCCGTCAGGCATCAGCACGCCCACCACGTTTTCCTTTCCGTAGGCCGCTACCGCCAGCGCCGCCACCACGGAGCTGTCCTTCCCACCGGAAATGCCGATCACGGCGGTCTTTCCGCCGCAGGCCTTCATCTGCTGCCGCATCCAGTCCAGCAGACCGGGCAGCTGCTCCTTCGCGTGAAATTCCATACGCTCACCCTTTCTGATTTATGATGCCCCATTGTAAAGGGATGGGCCGTAATTTGCAAGCAGATTCCTGTTTTTTGGCAAAAACACGAAAAATGGCGTAAAATTCAGATTAGATTCGACACCTGTAAAAAAATCCGCCGGAGCGGGAAACGATTTGTCCTGTCATAACGTTTTATCAGTGAAAGCGCTTTTCAATCACACAACAAAGACCTGCTAAGAAAAGTCAAGTAGAAATTTCAAGGCAATGCAGCTTATAAAAGTGCCGCACCAAACCAAGCCGCTTTGCATCTCAAAATGAAACGGCGGCCAGCCAATGGCTTTATGGCGAGATCAGGCGGTGCGTTCCAATGGCTCCAAATAGGCTTTTACAGTGGCGTAGTAGATCCGCAGAAACTTGTTGGCGGAAGCCATCATGTAGACGCGGTAGGGCTTGCCCTCGGCGCGTTTCCTGTCCATGAACTGGTAGACCGGTTCATCCAGCGGTGCGGTCTGCAAATAGACGCTCATAACAAGAAAAAGTGTCCGCCGTAAAGACGATGCACCAATTTTGCTCATGGATTTGTGCCTGCCGGTCACATCGCCGGAATCATTTGGCGGAGCATCCAGCCCAGCGTAGGCCACGAGCGCTTTCTTGGAATAAAGGCGGCGCACATCCCCGATTTCAGCTATAAGCTGCGGCCCCAGAGTCGGGCCTACGCCGAACAGATCCATGACAACGGGATATTCCGGCAGCATGGAAGCCAATGATTGCATTTCGTGTTTGAGAACCGCAAGCGCGGTAGAAGTCGCTCTGAGCTGTGCAACCGCCTGTTCCACGAGCAACTTCGTTGTTTCGGACTTTGACATGACGTCAATATGTCCGCTGGCTTCGGCGTAAATTGTGTGCGCCTTTGCTTCCCTGAAGTTGTAGCCGTGCTTCCTGCACCAACGCAGGTATTTGCTTGTGAAAGCCCTTTCGGATTTCTCGCTGACGCAGCGGCAATGCCAGAATTCAGCCACAAAATCCACCCACTTTTCACTCCCATCCCCACGGATTGGGCTTGAAAACAGACGGTTGGCGTTTGGACACACTGTATCCAGCAGTGAGATCAAATTGTTCTTCAGAACCGTCTGCACCTTGGAATACTGCCGGTACTGGCGGTAGCAGTTCTTCAGCAGCAGCCGGGTGATATACCTCGGCAAAGTAAGCCAGCGGTCAAGGCCATAGTCAGCCAGTTTGACAGCATCCTTCCTATCGGTTTTAACACGCCGTAATTCGCTGTTTCCGTAGTCATGCACCAGCTTTGCATTGACAACGGAAACATATAGTCCCGCGTTGTGGAGCAGCTTTGCCACCGACGCATGGCAATTTCCCGTGGCCTCCATGACCACGCGAGTCTCACCGTCCAGGCTTTTGAGCTGCCTTGCCAGCTTGCTCAGTTCACTGCCGGTGTGACGGACTTCAAAGGGTGAGATGACGACTTCTCCAAAGGAACGCATGACGGCAATTGTGCTCCTGCCTTTGGAAATGTCGATACCTACAGAGTTCATGTGCATTCCTCCAACACGAATTTGCAGCCGGGATCCATCTTTTTCTCATTGCCGATTCAATCTATTGGGTGACACGAACTCCAAGGCTCAACCTGCTCAAATCGAACGCTGCAATAAGGGGATGGCTGACAGTCTTTGTTACGGACATAGAAGCCCAAGGAGGCATTGGTCAGCCAGTTGCTCCCCTTATTGTAGCTTAGGCATGAGATGGAAAGAAAGCCGGACTGGCTGCCCGGCTTTCCTGTCCAAATTTATTGTAATAGGAGGCATTGCATGACGGAAGCACAGCTCAGCAATGCCATGGATGCTTATGGCTCCACGGTTTACAGGCTGGCCCTGACCCGGATGCAGAATATCGCCGATGCGGAGGACGTGTATCAGGAGGTGTTCCTCCGGCTGTGGAAGCAGGCGGCGGAGGACTGGGACGGAGACCGCGCCAAGGCATGGCTTATCCGCACAACGCTGAACCGCTGCGCGGATCTGCACCGGTTCCATTTGCGGCGGCCGGTACTTTCGTTCGCGGAGATACCGGATCTGGCACAGCCAGAGGACGAGAGCCGGGAACTGTGGGAAGCGGTGAGCCGCCTGCCGGAAAAGGCCCGGACGGCGGTGCATCTTTATTACGCCGAGGGGTATTCGGCGGAGGAGATCAGCCAACTGATGCACATTCCCGCCGCCACGGTCCGAACCCGGCTCCACCGGGCCCGCAAGCAGCTGAAAGAACTTCTGGGAGGTATTGACGATGAAACGTGCGTATCACGATCTGATGGAACAAATTTCGGTCCCCAGCGGGCTGAATGACCGGGTGCTGCAAACGGTCCGGCAGGAGGCGGCCGGTGTCGGAACGCGGTGGAAACGGACGGCGCTGCGGGCGGCGGTGTGCGCTGCCTGTGCGCTGGCTCTGGTGCTGGGGACAGTGCGGCTGGCACCCCGTTCGGCAGAGGAACCCGGACTGCCCCAGCTTACCTACAGCTTTGGTCTGACGGCCTATGCCGCCGACATTGGGGAGACCATCGTCCCGAATGCCAACGGCGGGTTGGCGCTGCGCAGCGGCACCGGGATCTGGGACCCACTGCAGGGGTATTTTACCGGCTGCCTGTTTCAGGTGACCGGAGAAAATCTTCAAAAGGTGACTTTGTCTGTGGACCGGGGCGGACTGTACCGCAGCGAGACCCGAAAGGCTTTGTCTAATGATGAGGTGCAGGCGCTCTGGCAGGCGGAGGAGAACGGGGAACTGGTGTGCAGTGTCTATGGCGCAGACGAGGGCGCCCCCATGAATGCCGATGTCATGACGGCTTTGGGAAGCAATATAACCGTGGACTATGATCCTTCGGCCAGCTACGGCTTCTGGGTGCCCCCGGAGGAGCTGTCAACGGCGAGCGATGACATGAAGCAGGATACGTGGGACAGCATCGACACCTTTGACGGAGTGCATCTGACGGTGGAGGCCACTTTCCTGGACGGCAAAACAGAAAGCCGGATCTACACCCTCTCCACCGGCCGTCTGCGGCTGGATCGGTATGAAAACGGGACATGGACGGTTCTGCCCCAGCTGGCCGGGGACGAGGAGGCGTACGTTTACGGCATTTATGCCGTCAGCGAAGAGGAGAGCCGCTGGTTTCAATGGCCGGTGGAGGGCAACAATACCATCAGCCTCAGCAACCCCTTCGGAGCCAGATGGAATCCCGGCGGACAGGGGAAAACCGTCCACAATGGGATCGACATTCCAGCCGAACGGGGAACCCCGGTGCTGGCGGCTGCGGACGGCACCGTGACGGAGACCGGCTTTGACACGGAACGCGGGAATTACCTGATGATCGACCACGGCGATGGACTCGCCACACTGTACGCCGCGTGCAGCAAGGTGGATGTGAACGAGGGTGATCCTGTAAAGGCGGGGGCGCCGATCGCTGCCGTGGGCAGCACAGGAAGGTCCACCGGTCCGCACCTTCATTTTGAGGTCCGGCAGGACGGTGTTCCCCAGAATCCCACGGTCTATTTCGACGCGGACGTTCGATCGACCCTGCGGATGGGATAAATAGGCAGCGCCCACGGCGAAAGCCGTGGGCGCTGATGCTTTTATTCGGTTTCCGCGTAGAACCCGCCTTCACCAGCCCACCACATGGCATCATACAACTGCTCAAGATCGGCGCAGGAGCCGGCGTAATCCTTCACATCGTCATAGAGGGGACAGGGCTTGCCGTGGGAAAACCGCTCATTGTAGTCAGCGATGATCCGGGGCAGGTCCTGGTTCAATTCCTCCACCGTCAGCACACGGGACCAGGGCTGGCTGTTCTCATCCTGAAACGCACATTCTATTTCGTCCAGATTGCCGACGATTGCCAGCACCGCCGCCATGTCCTGATAAAGGCCCTTTTCAGAGTCTCCCATTTTACCGGAAGTCTGGGGGACGGAGAAATTCAGCGTCAGGCGGTAAGGTGCGGAGGAGGTGTGCAGCTCCAGCGTATAGCTGCCGCAGGTGTCGAACCGTAAGGCGTTGAGTACCCGGCCCACGGCGGGGGCGTCCCCCACATAGGGCGTTTGGGCCTGATAGATTCTGTCGATCTGCGGCGAGATCTCGACACCACCCTGCCAGATCAGTTGATCGGCCACCCAAACTTCCCGCACACCATCCAGCGAAATATGCTCCCAATGGTCGGAGGTATCATGAAGGAATGACGGCAGGATCTGCCTTGCGCTGACACGAACGATGCCGTTTTTGTTTTCCACCATCCAGTGACTGTAGGCAATATCAGACCATTCGGAATAGAAATGCAGATCCAGCTGCCCCGGCACATTTGTGTGAGCCGTCCAGTTGAGATTCTCCCAGTAGTCCCAGTTGGCAGGCTCCCCGATGATAAACAGCTTTGCCGCAACACCTACCGCGAACAGCAGCACCGTGACGGCAACTGCCGCCGCCACACGCCGCCAGCCCCGGCGCTTTACTTTTTTCAGATAGTCTACCTCTTTTGCGTCCTCCGGGGCCGCCTGCTCCGGCGCGCCTGCCAGCGCCGTCCGAAGCTGGGCGCATTCCGGGCACCCGGACAGATGACGCTCCACCGCAGCGTTGCTCTCCGGGGAGGTGAGGCCCTCCACATAGGAGGGGAGCAAATCCCGCACCACACCGCAGGTTAGATCATTTTTCATCGTCGCAGCCTCCTTGCTTCAATCGTTCCTTGCCCCGGTAAAAGGTCACTCTGGCCCAGGTCTCCGTTTTGCCTAAAACGTCTCCAATCTCCCGGAAGGACAGTCCACCGAAGGCCCGGAGGTAGACCACCTCCCGCCCCGGCTCCGGTAATTCATGGACCCGCCGCAGCATATCTAACTGCCCGGAGCGGCTGACGGCCTCATCCTCGGCGGAGGGCATCAGCGGCAGCTCTGCTTCCTCAGGAAGCTCCGTTTCCCGGTTGGCCTTCCGCAAATGCTGATACCACAGGTGCTTGGCGATCTGGCACAGCCAGACGGACACCTTGCAGCTGCCGTCAAATCGGTCGATGGACCGCACTGCCTGATAAAAAGTCTCTTGGGTCAGTTCCTCCGCCGTCTGGGGGTCCCGGCATTGGGAGAGCAGAAATTTATAGACCGTCTGCGCGTGCTGGCGGTAGACGGCATCCAGATCCTTCACGGAGTTTCTCCCCCTTTCAGCGGTGTTTTCATCTGCTATATCCGTTTGGGGCGCGGTTCGTTACAGCGTTGGAAAAAGATTTTGAAAAAAAGGAGCCATACGGCTCCTTTTGCGATGCTCAGAAGGTTTCAGACTGGACCAGTTCCTCGTAGGAACGGATGTAATAGTCGCACAGACGCTGAATCTCCGGTTGATCCTGCTTCGCCGTGGCCTCATAGACCCCGGCCACCCGGAAGCCTGCTGCCTTGGCGGTGCGGATGGCGTGGAGGGCGTCCTCAAATACCACGGTGTCCCGCTTGTTGGACTGGAGCCGCCGCATGGCCATCTCGTAGATGTCGGCGCTTTCGGATTTGTGATTTCCCGCGTCGGCGGAGGTGACGATCCCCCGGAAATAGTGGTCGATGCCTGCCGTTTTCAGGGCCTTTTCCGTCAGCCGCCGATGGGTGGCGGTGGCCACATACATCCATACGCCCTCCATTTTCAAAATGGAGAGAAATTTTTCCAGACCCGGCTTGGGCCGGACCTGGCTGGAATAGAATGTCTCCATCCGCTGAATGATCTGGTCGATGATCTCCTGCTGGGACCACGGCAGACCGCAGACCTCCCGCAGATAGGGGATCACGTCGCAGTCCGCTAAGGTGTGGAGCATCCGGTCCTGCTCCGGTGTGGCGGTGATGCCCGCCTCCTTTAAGAACGTGGGCCCCAGCTCCCGCCAGGTGGGCATGGAGTCCAGCAGGGTCCCGTCCATATCAAAAATCGCGCTTTGTAACCGCATTGATGACCTCGATCTCCGTAAATTTTGAAACTTACAGCATATGCGCCGATAGAGCGCAGATGAAAAAACTGGTATTTTATTGTTCGTTACTGCCGATCCAATAGCACCCTGCACCTATGATAGCAGCTAAAAATTCAATTGCCTTGAGATACATATCATAGCTATGCCAACCAATGATAAAACCAGATAATATATAAATCACTGCAAATACAACTACCGAAATAACCGCCCGCTTTATTTTGTTTTTCATCAAAGAAATATCCTTTAAAATTCAGTTATGTTTGTCAGGG